>JACKQG010007564.1_pt1 | contig 10871 bp, 12 predicted proteins | sample 8237621 | NCBI WGS metagenome assembly JACKQG01 (sample SAMN15677084, study PRJNA649215) | marine metagenome | biome: marine; feature: Black Sea; material: saline water; isolation source: suspended particulate matter (SPM) from the Black Sea western gyre | collected 2013-06-09/2013-06-10 | depth... | reverse complement strand
AAACAGGAAAAGATGGGAAAATTACAAAAAAAAGTTGAAGAAATAACCAAGATGGGTAAAGAACCAATTATTGCAGTGATACAACGACAGGGCGAAATAATTTATTATAAAATTTCAAGAATGAATTTTTATCAAAACACATCAAAAATAGATATGAAAGACTTTGAATTCTAATCTATTATGTATACACTGCCCATTCTGTTGTATATTTTAAAAGATTTTTTTTCTCCGCGTATACCAGATCATATATTTGAACATAATTTGTCTTGTTAGCCCACAGTTTTTCAAAATTCTTTATCTTATTCTCTACACGTGCCTTGTCATCCCATGATGTAAAAACATCAACTGACTCAAAGTTACGATTTTCTGCATCAAAAGTAACATTTGATGTGCCTGAAAAGGCAACAGCATCATCATTTGTATCCCTAAATATTCCCATACGTTCCTCAAAAACCCCATCTACATATTCTGAATTTGGAATAGCAACTTTCACTTCAAGTTTAAAATCTTCTATTATTTTCTTTAGCTGTCTAATTTTACTATCTTGAATAAGACCACCAATTTTTTTATCTAGATAAAGTCTTCCGTTTAATTTACTAGTATTATGTTGGTCAAAGAGTTTTACTATTGCATCCAAGTCAGAGGTAGTAAATCTGTGTCCTGAAACCAGTCTGATTTTGGCGTGATTATGTTCTATGTTTTCTAAACCAAAAGTCAATGTACTCAAACTTTTGACCGAGATGAATTCTATAGTTCTGTCATACTGAATACTATTAGTTAAACAAGGAATGAAAAATTCTGATACAACATCATCCCTGTCTGATCTATATTCCTGTTTTAAGGATAAATCACGTAATGCCAATAAAATAAAAACAAGTACGAATTATTTAAGGAACACTTGAAAGGAAAATGCTCCCGTCGGGATTTGAACCCGAGATCATTGGCTTGAGAAGCCAATATGCTTGGCCGGACTACACCACAGGAGCTTGTAAAAACGAGAATCAATTATAATTTAAAGCAATTGTCTTGCTTTCGTATACAACAAGTAAAAACCATCAGCATTTACATTAATGGTAAAAAATTATCATTTTGAAACTTTATACAAAATCTAATCTCATGATTTTTGATTTGGAAGCTAAAAAGATATTAGAAAAACTTTCAATTGAGAATTGTCCTGTTGGTATGGGTGGTTGTAAGAGTCAGGGACATAGCTATGATTGCTGTGAATATGATATAACAATATTTGATGATAAAAAACAAAAAGAGTCTTTCCTTGAATCTGACGGAATATTTTATCATATTTATCATGGAATGTTACAGGAAACATCACCTGATATTTTATTGCAGTATGATGGTATGACTATTTTGCTTGACGAACAGTGGGAACTTCGTATGCTATTATCAAAAATTAAAGAAAAAAAAGAACAAATTTTTAACGCCTACATTAAAAATTGTTTGGTAGAAGCGGGGATATGTATAACGAAGACAAAAAATGGATTAAACACTGATCCATATTTTTCTTCGTGGCTAAAATGTGCGGCGTATTTTCTTGCCGATGCTGTATCTGCGTTAAATTTTCAGCGTCCCAGTCCTGTACATATGCTAAAGATGTTACGTGAATCCAACAAAAATAAAATCAATGAATTAATTTCACCAATAACCGAGTCAATTGGAATAGAGAGAGCCACACCATCTCTCCTTTCAAGAATGTTAAAGTCAACTATGGGATTTTCAGATTTGATAGAGGATAATTCTCACTCTAAGATAATTTCTAAGAAATATCGCTATATGATAGAAAATTCATTATTTTCTGATTGTTACTTTTATTTGGGATACATTAACAGAAACAATTTCAAAAAAATTCAAGATCTTCATAGAAAGCCAGAACTAATTCATATATTGAAAACTGGATTTGATCTGGAAAATGATACAACGAAGATTGAGTCAGAATCTACCAAATTACACAAAGCTACAAACTATTTACTTTCGCTATATCATGAATAATTTTAGTATGTCTATCAAAAATCATGGAATGCTGGTATAACGGTGTGATTTTTTTGATAAAGTTTTAAAACCATGTACATGATCCATTTTGCATGACCGATCAAGCATGTGGCTGTGAAGCAGACACTGGAGATTCAACTTACTCATGTGATTGTGAAATGCAAGGAGCCTGTATTTGCAGTGCCGATTGTACCTGTGGATGTAGCGTCTGCAAAGAAGCTGTATCAGGACTACAATAAATTTCACAGTTTTTTCCTTTTTATTAGTAAAAGCCTAAAGTTTTTTATTTGAAAAATTATTCCTCTTCTTCCTCATATCCCCACGATTTCACTAGTTCTTTTTGAAACGTGTCAGCCTGTTTTTCATTTAACCCATCTCCACAATTTTTATGCGTTGGAACAACAATCATACCATCAAGTTTGAACTCAACTTCGTAAAAGTGTATTTTTGGACATTCACACATATCTAATAAATCGAACACTATCCTCTATATTTGCTTATTTGGAACATTTAACTAACTTTGACGGGTATTAACATTGTATGCGTAATACAATTTTCATAGTTTTACTTTCAGTTATTCTTGTTAGTGGTAGTGTTGTTCCAGCAACATTTGCGGATCATGTGTCTGCTGGTTCTGGTATTGGTGCAGGTCTTGGCGGTGTTAACCATCCTGGATCCTGGTATCCGGGCGAAAATCTCAAAGTTGGTGATTACTTCAAGTACAAAGTATGTCATTCAGAGTACAAGGACTGTACAGATTTTTGGTTTTCAATGTGGATAGAAAAAGAAGTAACTAGTGGTCCTGAAGATGTGCTTCGTGTTCAAGTTCTAGTTGAAGATGGAAACAAGGTACTAAAAGGTCAGATGGATGTAGGTAAGGTTACTCCAGAGTATATAGGAGGTACTGTAAGCGATAATATTTTGAAGTATGCATCTGTATACAAAAATTCAATATCGTGGCTCTCTTCCTTTGCTACTGCAGAAATTGATCAGCCTGGCAAGGGACCAAAGGCATTCTCCAAGGTATCATGGGGTAAGATTGCAAATATTGGTGGTGAACAAGTATCGCCTATCGGAATGGAAACCACAACTGTTCCGGCAGGTACATACGATACAATTCTTGTTGGTTGGAAGGCAGGTGGCGTAACTAGTCACATTTCCGTTGTTGATGAATTTCCCCTACCAGTGAAAGCCCTCACGTGGGTTCAGGTGACGGAAGGAAATCCACCTAGAGAATACGAATTTTCATTACATGAATACGACAACGTTTCTTCAAATCCATTTGCAGGTATTATAGATACGGAAGCGGTAAAGAAGGGGGAAAGTTGTATTACTAATTATGAATCGGCAAAAATTTATGAAAATACAAATACGAACTCAATGGTTGCTGACATCATATACGGTCCCGAAAAACCTAGAATTGGCTGTGAGATTGAATGGACTATAAATTTTAAGAAAGCATTTTCTACTGACTTGTGGGAAAACCAAGTGCATTATGACATTTTAAAAGTCAATGTGATAGATGGCCAAACAATACCGATTGCTTCTTTAGCTGATGATGAAGGACATGACAAGTTATTTTCTGCTTCAGGTCAAGTGCACACATATTGGCTTATGCAAGGAGATCCTGGACTGCAAAAATTTGCTGTAATTGTTTATGGTACAGGTCCGGTATACAGTGTGCCTGATGCTACAAAATTTGGATATGTAATTTTTGATATTGATCTACAAAGCAAACAATCAGTATCTGGCAGCCTAGAAACTCTTACACCCACTCCAGCAGAATCTGAAACGTCTATTCCTAGTTGGATTAAAAATAACGCAGGATGGTGGGCTGATGGGATGATTGATGATGGTTCATTTGTTTCTGGTATACAGTGGCTAATTTCAAATGGCGTGATGAATATACCATCTACTGAACAGGGAACAGGTACTGGAGGTAATGTAATACCTGACTGGATCAAAAATAACGCAGGATGGTGGGCTGATGGAATGATTCCTGATGATGCGTTTGTTTCTGGTCTTCAGTGGCTTATATCAAACGGAGTCATGAAGATTTCGTAATACAATTGTTAAAATCTAACTAGGATTCTCTAAATATTGAAAAATTTTGGTCGGCTTATTTTCTTACCCAAAAAGAAAACTACGAAAACTAATCAAAGAGGGTGAATTTGAAGAAGCCATTGCCTTAGGAAATAGTATGGAAGAAAAATACCAATATGATCCTGATTTTATTGTTATAATGGCAGGTATATTCTACATTCTACAAGATCCAAAAAAGACTCTGCAGTATGTTGAGCGTGTTTTAGAAATTAACGAGTATGATACTGACGCACTTGGTCTCAAATTACGTGTTCATCAACATTTGAAGGAAAATGACAAAGTAATAGAATGCTGTAAAAAAATTCTAGAGATTGATTCTGATGCTTACGACGTTAGGACTATTCTTAATGAATTAGAAGGGAAATAATTACACATTTTCTTCTTTTTGCTTGATTCTGAATTTCTCGTATTTCGTTTCTCCTTTATGGTCTACATCTTTCACTAAATACACATTTTCCAAAAGCCAATCACAAAATTCTGTCACCTTATCTGTAAATTCATACCATACGTGCAAAGAATGTGGCAGAATGTCAATCCTCTCTTCTTTTCTACCAGCCTCATTTGCTGGGCCAAGAAATACCTTTACACCTTCTTTACCTTCATACATGTAAGCATCTTCTGTCTCCACATCTCCAAAAATCTCTCTTGCTTTTTCTTTGATTATACCACGCTTAATGGGAAAATTTGTTCTTTCCATATCCACAATAAAACTCAAGTCCTGTTTTCCATACATGTCAAAATTTTCTATTTTTCCTTTGTGTGGAAAATTTACTAGTAATTCAATATCGTATTTTTTCCCAACTTCCTTTCCGATATCTCCTATCTTTTTGTACGCAATTGCGGGTTGCTTTTTTAATAAGATCATAATTTGTGGCAGATTTGATTTTAGTTCCTTTTGTAGATCTTTTGTGATTGTAGTGAAGATCATGAAAAACTAAGAAATTTTTCCGAATATATTAATTGAGATTGGTTTTTTTAGTCATGATATTATTTGAAATTTATGGCAATGCCATCAGATGATAGTTTTGTACCTGACGATGAGAATCAAGAGCGTGCTCCCAATGTAGATAGTTATAGAATCACTTGCATTGATTTCATCAAAGATATTTCACATGACTATCTTGCTTGGGTAGATCGCTACAAGCTGCCAGAGGAAGAGGATAAAAAACGACGAACCGAGATATCTGCCATTATTGAACGAACCAATGAATGGATTGCCAAAGTTCCACAAACTTTCAAAGCAGTTGATGTGGTAATGAATGATGGAATACAAAAGATGGCAGAGGCTACAGCTGGAAAACCATCACAGATTGGTGTTTTTGTGGACAAAAAGTCTGGCTATACACTGGCAAAACCTGGAATTATTGATGTAAACGTAAAGGCTGCAGGTAGAGAGAAGAATAAAACAAAGATTGGGCTACACACAAAGGACCAAAGGTTTAGGATAGAATCAACTGGTAAGGTATTCTTTGATGAATCTAACATTACAGAAGAGGAATATGATCTTTTGGATATCAATTTGAAGCTAAATGCTGAAGAATGTAAACAGCGTGATGTCATATCATTCACTGTTATCATTAGTGAAATGAAGGATGGAATGGAAATTGATAGGCGTGGAGTTAGTACCGTCGTTCACATTGTCTAGTTTGGTTTAAGAATTAGATTTTGTCAAGCAGTTGTTTCTTTTTTGCCTGAAACTCCTTATTGCTAATAATACCCGCCTTTTTCAACTCGCCTAGTTTTTTGATCAATTCCACATTATCTTCAGAAGTTCTAATCATGCGTTTTGCCTTTGTGATCTTTTTTGAAACTGTTTTTTTGGCTCGTGATTTTACCTGTTTACTAAGTTTAAGACCTCTTATTTTTGCCAGCCTGCCAATTTTTTGACCCTTCTTCTTTGCTTCACCTACTGATTCCAAAAGTTTGTCTACAAACTCATCATCATTTGGTTGGAAACGTCTCTGAAATTCTTTAATGACAAGAACAGGATAAGGTGTCCATTCTACGGCATCATAGAATTGCTTGATCTTATTATCAGGAAGTGATTTTAGATATTTGATAAGATGTGCCTCAGACTTATTGTCCACAGGTATATTTTTCATTCAAGTTATTAATAATGATCTACAATATCATACTAGAGTATGACAAGAGAAGCTATCCTTTATGAAAAGAGACCTGATGGCAAGGTTTTGTGTACAGCATGTGCCAGATATTGCGAAATGAAAAAAGGACAGATTGGTCTTTGTGGTATCAGGGGAAATGAAAATGGTAAGCTTGATCTTTATGTTTATGGAAAAGTTATCGCGGGTCACGTTGATCCAATAGAAAAGAAACCTGTGATTCATTATAATCCAGGAAGCAAGATTTTCTCAATTGCAACAACTGGATGTAACTGGCTCTGCAAATATTGTCAGAATTCTGACATCAGTCAGAGGCGTAAAGTTGAGGGTGTTGACATGACTCCAGAGCAGGTAGCAAACACTGCTGTTGAGCATGGAGCAGATGGAATAGCGTACACCTACAACGAGCCTTCCATATTCATCGAATTTGCACGTGATTGCGGTGTAGCTGCAAGAAAGAAGGGCCTCTTCAATATTTTTGTCTCAAACGGATATGACACACCTGAATCAGTAAAGATGATGGATGAATTCTTGGATTGTATCACTGTTGACTTTAAGGGAAGCGCAGAGCCAGACTTTACCAGAAAATTCATCGGAGTGCCGGATCCCCAGCCAATATTTGATACTATTCTAGAAATCAGGGACAAGACAAAGATTCACACGGAGATTACTGACCTGATAGTTCCTGAGGTGGGTGACAGCTTGGAGCATGCACGAAAGCTTGCAAAGTTTGTCTATGATGAGTTGGGTCCGGAAACTGTAATTCACTTTCTGCGATTCCATCCTGATTACAAGATGATGGAATACCCAGCTACGCCGGTAAAGACTTTGGAAAAGCATTATGAAATTGCAAAAAGCGAGGGGCTCAAGTATGTATATCTTGGAAACGTTCCGGGACATCCATGGGAACACACCTACTGTGCTGGGTGCAACGAAATTGTTGTGAAAAGATTTGGGTTTGACATACAAGAATGGCATCTTGACAAGAACAACAAGTGCAAGTTCTGTGGAAATCAGATACCGATAACGGGTTCATTAGCCAAGGGCTACAAACAGGAAAGATTTCAGTTTGTGGTATAACGTGTTTGGTCATTATACCAGATATTTTTAGGTTATTTTGAGTACCAATAATATGCATAAAACTAAAATATAGTTACCAAAAAAAATTCTTAGATGAAAAAATCAATATATTTATCATTTTCATTACTCGCAATTTTTTCACTTATAGCTGTTGCACCATCTGCATTTGCGGAACATGGCGAGGGTGGTATGGCTGCTACGGTAACAAACGCACCTGGATCATCAACTCCTGGATGTGAAGAAACTGATTCATGCTTCATTCCAAGTACAGTTGTAATCACTGTAGGTGGAACTGTTACTTGGGATAATACTGACAATGCAGCGCATACATCATCATCTGGAACAGCAGCAGATGGACCAGATGGCGTGTTTGATAGCAGCTTAATTATGGCTGGTGGAAGTTACTCTCATACATTTGATACTGCAGGAACATTCGATTACTTCTGTATGGTTCACCCATGGATGCAAGGAACTGTAATTGTTGAAGCTGAAGCAGCACACGGCGATGATCACGCTGAAGAGATGGAAGAAATGGGACACGGCGATGATCACGCTGCAAAGGGAATAGAAGATCTATCTGACCAGTTTACAGCCTCAGTTTCATCCGGTGTAATTCACCACATTGGTGCAAACACTGATGATGACACATTAATTATTCACTTGTTCGGTGCAGACGATGACGGCGAACTTAAAATTACTCTAAACAAAGACATCATAACTCCATTTGATGACGGCAGCTACTTTGTACTAGTAGAGAATGAAGAAGCTGACTTTGAACAAATGGGGAGAACCTTGCACATTGAGTATGGAGCAGGAGCTGAGACAATCGAAATAGTTGGAAGCCATGTAGTTCCAGAGTTTGGAACAATTGCCATGATTATACTTGCAGTAGCAATAGTAAGCATCATCGCAATAACTGCAAAGACAAGGATTTCTCTAATTCCTAGACTCTAAGTATTTTTCAAATCATCCCTTTGATCGTCTTGGATAATTCGGATAGAGATGGTGTTTCCATAACCATAACACCATGAAACGGATTTTCATCTTGTAAGGCTTGTCCGCCAACTACAATAGGTATTTTGAATTTTTTTAGATTATTGACCAATCTCTCGCATGACTTGATATGATCCTTTAATGTAATTGAGATTAAAATTAAATCAGGTTTTTTATCTAAAATGTGATTCGTTATTGAATTAGTTGGGGCAGAAGGTGCCAAGTTGATTACGTCATAGCCGTTTAACGAAAGATACGTTTCCATCATATAGCATGGAATTGCATGATATTCCCCATCTGGCGTGCAAATGAGAATGGTTTTTCCCTTATTCTTTATTCTCGGTTTAGTGCCTATCTTTTCAATTAGACGCATTGCGGTATTACTTGCAATATGTTCATCTCCAACGTCTAATTTTTTTGCATCCCATAATTCTCCTATCTGATACATGGCCGGTCGTAAAATAATATCATAAAAATTGGCTACAGATGATTGCTTTACAAAATCGGTGTAAATAGAAATGGCATTTTTCAAATCACCGCCCAGTAAGAATTTACGCATATTTTCTTGAGTTTTCATTAGATATTTCTCACGTTTTTTCATATCAAATCGTTGAGTAGATGACACAAATGATACAATTGATGGATTGTTTCTATATTCACTTGGAATATCTTCTAAGGTAACATCTGATGTTTTTCCTAAATACTTGACAGTTTGTTGCCTGGATGTCTTTCCTTTTGAATCCCACTTGCTTTCTACTAGATAAGAATATGATTCATTCTTAACAATTTTAGAACGAACAAATACCATATTCCTTCTGTTTATTTCACCGTTAACTCTAATGGCATGTTTAGATTTCCAAATGGTTCAGTGATTTTTAGAAAATACTCACTGGATTGATCATAATTCCATCTTTCCAAGTGTCTTTGTGCTGGAGGTCCAAACGTGAAATCAATTGACTTTATGACGTCTGGCTTCATTTCTAGTCTACCAGCGGTCACGGTATTAGTAGAATACGCCCATTCTTTTTTTCCATCAGTAAGAGTATAATTGCATGCAACAGGTCCAGTACAGTATACTGAATTATTTTTGCTATCCGTATTATGTACCACAAATGTCAGCCAAACAGCCGAATTACCTTCAGCGTTTATTATTACCTGGGCTGGTGTATAGTAGTAATGCATCGGTCCAACTTCATACTTCTTTGCTTTCATCATGTACTCAACATTTTCTAGTGCACTCTTGAATTCATTTTCGCATAAAAAAACTTTTGAGGCTTTATCATATTCTTGGCATTTTACTAATTCCGCTTTTAATTTATTATATTTGGCAGTTAGTGCAGAATCAGAACTTGATGGGGTATCTACTGGCGTTGGCGTTGATGGTACTGCCTGCTCCGCTTGTGGAACTGTCATTATTCCAACTTTAATGAGATGTTGAATAGCATTTACAAAGTCATCATCGGAAATTTGATTTCCTGCCCACCAGCTGGCGGTATTTTTAACCCAACCAGGTATAGCTGACTCGGCAGTTCCAGAAACTGCAGTGGTTGGAATTTCTATAATGTTATTTGAAACAAGCCATTCAATACCTGAGACAAATGAACCATCGTCAATAACTCCGTCTGCCCACCATCCTGCGTTATTTTTAATCCAAGATGGAATAGCGTCGCTTTGTGCTGAAGCTGCTAATGGAAATATAGTAACTACTGTCAATAAAGTCAATAACAAAATCACTTTATGCATGCGATGATTTTACTCTCATGTTTTATAACCAGTGCTAACTTTCTTTACTAGTGCTAACTTTTACACAAAAATTATCGACGCGTAGCCAACAACTGAGTTTTTGTCGCCTGAAATGTCACCACTAGTAGCATACTTTAGCAATTTTCCCTCAGTGGCACCCAATTCCTTGCAGGCAATCATTGTAGATGCAATTGCGCCGAAACCGCATGCAGTGACATTCCTTTCATGCAAAACCTTGTAAAATTCATCTACATCCAATTTCAAGATGGGTTCAATTAGTGCCATGTCTTGTTTGTGTGCAAATCCATTTTCTTCATAGTGTGTAAAGTCGGATGAACCAATCAACAAGGCGTCTTTTTTTTGGGCAAGTTTTGCAATTGCAGAACCCACCTTAGTTGCTGTTTTTTGCTCTTGGGCAATTAGCGAGACAGGAAGTATTTTCATTTCATTAGGAAATGTTTCCTGCAACATTGGAATTTGAACTTCGATGCTGTGTTCTTTTGAGTGAGAGAAGGAATCAAGTTCCAAGATACCCAAGTTTTCTCTTAATTCTAATGCGGATTCTGAATCAACTTCCACTAAACCAAGTGGAGTTTCCCAACTGGAATCAATCATAGATGCAATATTTTGACCAATTCCGTAGTGATTGGGTCCAGTAATTATTGCTAGCTTGCTTGTTGATGATGAGATTGAATAAAACGAATGGCATGCAACGGGACCAGAGTAAACAAACCCTGCATGGGGGCATATCACACCGTAAATCTTTTGATCAGAATCTGTAGGAGGTATTTTACCAGGACCCAACTCATGCAAAAAGCATTCATGTAT
>JACKQG010007563.1_pt1 | contig 10872 bp, 9 predicted proteins | sample 8237621 | NCBI WGS metagenome assembly JACKQG01 (sample SAMN15677084, study PRJNA649215) | marine metagenome | biome: marine; feature: Black Sea; material: saline water; isolation source: suspended particulate matter (SPM) from the Black Sea western gyre | collected 2013-06-09/2013-06-10 | depth... | reverse complement strand
GAAAATGATTATGAATAAATTTACCTGGTCTGATGCGATTATCGAAATTCTAAAAAGACATAATTTTATTGCATCATTGAAAATATTACATCAAGAAGCCCCAGCAATATATTCGAAATACAATAGAATAATTGGAAAAACACCTTATAAAACGATAAATGAACGAGTTCAAAGAGATGAAAGAATTATAAAAATTGTTCCGGGTGTTTATACTTTAAAAGAGAAAATTAACACATTACCAAAAGAGTATAATCCGGCATTTCAAACCACTTTGGAAAAAGAAAAATCCAATCATATTTCAATTCAAGCATTATTACTACAATTGGGAAAAATTTATAATTTTGACACTTATACTCCCGATAAATCAAAGAAATATTTTAATAATACTTTAAATGATTTCACAACATTCCAAGATTTTCCAACTTTTACTAATCAAAGAATCGTAAAAAGAATTAAAATGATTGATGTTCTTTGGTTTAATGAAAGGGGATTTCCGATTAGTGTATTTGAAGTTGAGAATACAACAGATATGAAAAATGCTCTCTCAAAATTTATGGAATTAATGGATTTTAAGACAAAGATGACGATTGTTTCACCAAAAGAAAGAGAAAATGAGTTTAAAAATATTATGAAACAACCAACTTTTAGACCAATATCAAAACAGACTCTTTTTTGGTCGTATGATAAAGTAGAAAAATTATATAATTCCGAACAAGAAATATATTTTTTACGATCAGAATTATATTAGCAAAAAAATATCTTCTCAATCTGTAGAGAAATTAAAGAAAATGATATATTAAAAGCATTAAATTAATATAAATTGGAGAAAAATAAATGAAACTAATCGAAAAGATCAAAAACAAATCAGCAGTCGTCGGAATTGTCGGACTCGGTTATGTCGGACTTCCGATGGCGGTTGCTGTTGCAAGGAAAGGATTTAAAGTGATCGGCATCGATGTCAGCGAATATGCTGTGACTCATGTTAATTCCGGTGAAAACTATATCGGCGATGTGGATGATGATGAATTGAAGAAATTCGTTCAAGATGGGATGTTAAAGGCGACCTTCGATTATACGGAAGCAAAAGATACGGATGTTATCATGATAGCAGTTCCGACTCCGCTCGATAAATACCAGCAGCCGGATTCGAGTTATGTGCGTGCTTCTGTGAATTCTCTCGCTGAAAATGTTTCGGAGGATACGCTCGTAATTCTGGAAAGCACGACTTACCCGGGAACAACGGAAGAAATATTGGTGCCGGCATTTGAAGAAAAGGGTTTTACAATTGGAAAGGATTTCTTTATCGCCTTCTCCCCGGAAAGAGTTGATCCGGGAAATAAAGATTTCAAAACCATGAATACACCCAAAGTTGTAGGTGGAGTAACGGAAACATGCAACAAAATTTCCAAACTATTTTATGAAGCGATCCTCGATGCTCCGATCCATTTGGTTTCTTCACCGGCAGTTGCGGAAATGGAAAAGATCTATGAAAATACATTCCGTAATATCAATATTGCCCTGGCAAATGAAATGACGATTCTCTGTAACCGGATGGATCTCGATGTCTGGGAAGTTATCGATGCTGCCAAAACCAAACCTTACGGCTTTATGGCGTTTTATCCGGGACCGGGAATCGGTGGACATTGTATTCCGCTCGATCCTTTTTATCTGACCTGGAAAGCACGGGAATACGGTTATCATACCCGTTTGATCGAACTTGCCGGAGAGATCAATAATCACATGCCGGAATTTGTCGTGAACAAACTTTCCAAACTGCTGAATAAAAAAGGAATTGCGTTGTCGAGAGCGAATGTGTTAATTCTCGGAGCAGCTTATAAAAAAGATATTGCAGATATGCGCGAATCACCAATTCAAGATCTGATTTTGGAATTGGAAAAACACGAAACAAAATTCGCATACAACGATCCGCATGTTCCGACCTTTCATAATGAATTGAATGAAAAAGAGTATGAATCAGTTAGTTTGGAAAATCTCACAGATTACGATGGTGTGATCATTGCCACGGATCATTCGGATTATGATTATGAAGACATCGTGAACCGGGCAAAACTTGTTCTCGATACGAGAAATGCCTGCAAGAATATTGAATCGGATAAGATCGTGAGATTGTAAAACTCGAATGGCAACGCACAAACCGATCGAAGTAGATGAACTTTTCGGAGAATTGATTCCCGCTGAAAATGATCTTAAATGGGAAGTTGTTTACACCAAGCCGAAGCGGGAAAAGAAATTAGCCGAATATTCCCAAAGAAATGAGATCAATTATTATCTGCCGTTGAAAGACAGCATTCGGAAGTATGGAAATCGCGAAGTGAAATTCACCAAGCCGCTTTTTCCCGGTTATATTTTCATAAAACATTCCATTCAACAAAAACAGAAATTGATCATTTCGGGGCATATTGTCAATTTCCTGAAAGTCCAGGATGAAAAATCGCTTCTCAAAGATCTCCAACAAATTTACATCGGCAGAACTCAGGGAGTAGATTTGAAAAAGCACGAATATTTGGAGAAAGGGATAAAAGTAAGGATCACTTCCGGTTCTCTCGTCGGTTTGGAAGGAGTTGTTACCGATAAAAACAATTTAAACGAAGTTATCCTGAAAGTGAATATTCTCAAACAGGCAGTTTCCGTAACTGTCGATCCCAAACAAGTAGAAATAATCAAAAGGTAAGTTTATGAAGATTTTAGTAACTGGTGGAGCTGGATTTATCGGTTCGCATATAGTCGATAAATTTATCGAAACAGGTCATGAAGTTGTTGTAGTCGATAATCTTTCATCCGGTAATTTGGAAAATATTAATCCCAATGCGAAATTTTATGAAATCGATATTCGAGATAAAAAGCTGGAAGAAGTATTTTTACAGGAAAAACCGGATATCATAGATCATCATGCGGCTCAGATCAGCGTTCCGGTATCCGTACAAAAACCGATTTTTGATGGAGATGTGAATGCTCTCGGTTTCCTGAATATCCTGCAGAATTGCGTCAGATTCCGAATTAAAAAAGTTGTCTTTATCTCTTCCGGCGGTGCAATTTACGGAGAAGCAGAAGAATATCCGACCACCGAAAATTACGAGCCGCAACCTCTCTCACCTTATGCGATCCATAAATTTATTTCAGAAAAGTATTTACAATATTATCGTTATCATTTCGGTTTGAACTATACGGTTTTGAGATACGCAAATGTGTTCGGACCTCGCCAGGTTCCGCATGGTGAAGCTGGAGTTGTTTCGATCTTTATCACGAATATGCGTGATGGAAAACAATGCCGACTGAACGCATTTGAAGATGAACCGGACGGAATGATAAGGGATTATGTATTCGTCAAAGATGTAGTGGAAGCGAATTTCCTTGCCTTGGAAAAAGGTGAATCCAAAGCCTTTAATATCGGGACAAACCTGGAAACTACGACCGGAGAACTTTTCCGGGAAGTTTCCGGACAGATGAAATATGATCTCGATCCGATCAGGATGGAAGCGCGACCGGGAGATTTACGAAGAAGTTGTTTAAATGTCGAAAAAGCAAAGGAAATATTAGGTTGGGAAACAAAGTATTCCCTGCAAGAAGGAATTAAAGAAACAATCGAGTTTTTTGTGAAATGAATGTAGCCCCATCGTCCCGATGGGAAATTAACACTTGTTCCCAAATTGTTTTTGGGAGCATAATTGGTGAAGAAATTGTATTTCGATGTTTTTTGCGGAAAATATGATCAAAGTAAAACTTTTCCAAAAATTACATTCCCAAATGCAATTCAAGAATGATAAGAAAATAACATTCCCAAATTCAAATTGGGAATGAGGAGAAAAAGGGAGGAAACAGTATGGAAGGATTTGAAGAAATCAAAACAAAAGTCCCGAAAATGCCGAATATCTCAAAAAAGAAGGTGATCTATTTTGTTGTAATTCTGGCTGCAATAATTATCTTTGCAACCGGATTATACACGATCAATCCGGAAGAAGTCGGCGTTATTCAGCGTTTTGGGAAATACATCAGCACAACCGAACCGGGTTTACATTTTAAGATCCCGTTCGGAGTGGATGTTCTAACCAAAGTTCCTGTTAGAAAAGTTAAAAAAGAAGAATTTGGTTTTAGAACATTACAATCAGGTGTACAGACAAAATATTCATCCCGCGATTATTCCCGCGAATCATTGATGCTGACCGGAGATTTGAATATTGCCGATGTGCAGTGGATAGTCCAATTCAGGATAAAAGACCCGGTAAAATATCTCTTCCGGATCAGGAATATCGAAGAAACGATCCGTGATTTATCCGAATCTGTTATGCGGGAAATAGTCGGTGATAGAAGCGTCGATGAAGTCATCGTTCTTAACAGGAAAGAAATTGCCGACCAAACACAATTACTTCTCCAAAAACAACTCGATGATTATGGAGCAGGAATCGAAATCGTAACCATCAACCTGCAAAATGTTAATCCGCCGGAAAGAGTTAAACCTGCCTTCAACGATGTGAATTCTGCAAAACAGGAGAAAGAACGAATCGTTAATGAAGCCTGGCAGAAATATAATCAAATCATTCCGGAAGCAAGAGGAAAAGCAAAACGAACCATCGAAGAAGCAGAGGGTTATGCGATAGATCGGGTAAATCGAGCATCCGGAGATGCGGATAGGTTCAAACAAGTCTGGGCTCAATACAGAACTGCAAAAACCGTTACCAAAAAGCGTCTTTACCTCGAAACGATGCAGAAAATCCTACCGCAGGTCGAGAAAATCTATATTGTAGATGATAAAATGAAAGGAATTTTGCCACTCCTGAATCTTGAAAAGGGAGGGAAATAAAATGAAACATAAAGGAATGCTCATAATTATAATTATCGCAGTAATCGTTATCTTTAATGCGTTTTTTGTTCTCGATGAAAGACAGCAGGTTATCATTACGCAGTTTGGAGATCCGGTTGGAGATGCGATAACCAAGGCAGGATTACATATAAAAGTTCCGTTCATCCAGAAAGTTCATTATTTTGAGAAAAGAATTCTGGAATGGGATGGTGATCCAAAACAAATTCCAACTTCCGATAAACGATATATCTGGTTAGATACTTTTTCCCGCTGGCAGATCGTGGATCCGTTAAAATTCTTTGAAACAACCAGAACCGAAACTGCTGCCCACAGTCGTCTCGATGACATTATCAGCGGAACGACCAGAGATATTGCCAGTGCTAACTTGTTAATTGGAATTGTCAGGAACTCTGATCGAGAATTGACTTTTACACAGGAATATGAAGAAAGTTACATCGAAGAATTGATCAAGCAACCTGATTATCTCGGCAGAAGTGCAATCGCAGATTCGATCTATGTCATTTCTACTCCGCTTGTTGCCGAATATGGGATAAAACTGATAGATGTGAAAGTCAAGAGGATCAATTATGTCGATGAAGTTCGTGTGAAAGTTTATGAAAGAATGGTTTCCGAGCGTAAGAAAATTGCAGAAAAATATCGTTCCGCCGGACAAGGGAATGCTGCGGAAATTCTTGGAAAAATGCAGAGAGAACTCGATCAAATCCAATCCGAAGCGTATAAGACAGCACAGGAAATTATTGGAAAAGCCGATGGAGACGCGATTAATATTTATGCTAATGCATATAACAAGGATCCGGAATTTTACGAATTCATGAAAACCCTGGAAACTTATGAGAGCACTATCGATAAGAAAAATACTTTGATCATGACGACCGATAGTGATTATTATAAATTTATGAAGAAGGTTAAGTAACACTTTTTAAAAAAACTTGCCATCCGGCTATTAAAGGATGGCAAGTTATCAGATAGATCATGTCCACAACAAATAACGACGAATACTGGATGGATATCGCTCTTTCGGAAGCAAAAAAAGCCTTTGATAAAGATGAAATCCCGATCGGAGCAGTTTTAGTCAAAAATGATGAACTCATCGCAAAAAATCACAATCGAACCAATCAACTAAATAATGCTCTCGCTCATGCGGAAAAGTTGGCTATTGAAAAAACTATATCTTCCCAGGAAAAATTCCTTTACGAATACACTCTTTATGTAACTGTTGAACCGTGTTTGATGTGTACCGGGATGATCATCTGGGCAAGACTCGGGAAAGTTGTGTTTGGATGTTATGATCCTAAAGCCGGAGCAGTCGGTTCGGTTTACAATGCTCTGCTCGATAAGAATTTCAATCATCATCCGGAAGTTATTTCGGGAATCAGGGAAAAAGAGTGTTCGGAATTGCTAACAATTTTTTTTAAAAATAAAAGAAAATTGTTGATTGGTGATTGAAGATTTAAGATTCTCGTTTGTCAAATGACGATTAAATCGAAAATCGGAGAGTTGCCGGAGCGGTTGAACGGGGCGGTCTCGAAAACCGTTGTGGGTTTACGCCTACCCAGGGTTCGAATCCCTGACTCTCCGCCATTTTTTATTCTGTATCGGAATTTCAACTTTTGCCATTCGATGAAGGTATTTTGTCGAGATTACAGGATCGACTGGATTTTTCCCCTTTTCCTTTCTCCATCATCATTGGATACTCTCAAACACCATCCAATCATTTCTGCAAAGATCTAAATAATCTACTCTATTTGACTTATTGGTAACAAACAATTTCTTTCTTCAAATTTCAAAATCCATAAAGAAGGTAAGAATTTAAAAAAGAATTATTTTCAACACAAACAGCACATCGACTTTCAAATATTTATTGTTGACATATATCATAGATATTATTAATTAAAATCAAAGGAGCAGAAAGATGAAAAAAGCAGTTATCTATTTAATTTTATCCTTACTGATCGTTACATCTCTATCAGTAGTCGGATGCAGCAAAAATGACGGTGGAGGTGGTGGAGGAAATAACTCAGGAACACTTCTTGATCCAACCACATCGGAATATGCATTATGGGTAAATCGTTTAGTCGGCAGAGATGGTTATTCTATAAGCGTTTTCAATTATGGCACTGCCGTTTATCCAACTGATGTGCAGTTAAGCATCGATGGAAATGCTGTTATGATGACCGATGAAACTTATGTCTGGATTGGACCTTATGATCTCACTCCCGGAACGACATACGGATTTGATGTGACTATCGATGGAACTTCTTATGATTTCAATCTCCAAACTTGCCATCCGTTCTATGCAAATTGGCCGAACACCTATTACCCCGATCAACAAACAACAGTTAATTGGACCCAACAGGCAGATCCTGATTACCAGGATTTCTTCCTGGAAGGAGAAGATGCAGCTGAAGAATGGCACTCGGTATATCAAGTATTGAGCAACAATGCCCGGTCTTTCGCCATCCCGGCAAATTGGGTTGGAGTGGAATTAGTTGATTACAATATGTCTTTATGGACAGTAAATTACCTGGTTACGAATAATTTAATTGCTTTAAATCCAGAATTTGATGGAATGGGCTATGCTCGATCTATGCAGACTGGAAAACCTGAAATCGATACGAGAAACAGAATTCATCAAATTATCGAGAGAATTAAACACTGAATTGTTAACACAAAGACGCAAGGCGGCAAAGAACGATAAGTGGAATAAAGGAAAAAAGGAGTAAGGGAAAACTAAGTTGTGTTTTGGAATCCGCTATCATACTATAGAATATTTTTTATTCACAAAATGATTTAAACATCGGCAGCGATAACACAATTTTTTCCCTGCTTCTTTCCTTCATACAAAGCCAGATCAGCTTTTGTAATACACTGATCGATCGTCATCGATTTATTAAATTCGCAGACTCCGAAAGTCAGTGAAACCGGTATTATCTTATCTTGATATTCAAATTCCGTTTCCTCTATTTTCTGCCTGATCTTTTCCGATAAGATCCGACCACCTACGATTTCCGTATCAGGAAGGAAGAACAGGAATTCTTCTCCACCCCAACGAGCGACAATATCCTGTTTCCTGATCGTCGATTTCATTAATTTTGATGTGGTAACCAGTACGAAATCACCGGCATCGTGTCCGTAATTGTCATTGATAGACTTGAAATCATCGATATCCGACATAACCATCACGAACGATTTGTTACTTCTATCAAACCTGCCTTTTTCATATACGAGCCTTTCCATCATATCTCGTCGATTGGAAAGGGCGGTCAACGGATCTGTTCTGGCAAGATGATCCAATTTTTCATAAGCCTCGTTCAATTCGGTATTTATTTTTCGCAATTCTTCGCTCGATCTTTTCTTGGTTTTATACTGGTTGAATATAACGAAAGCGATTACGATCAGGAATAAAGAGAAGAGGATAAATCCAATTATAAAATATCTTTGTTTTGCGATCTGCAATTCTTTGATCTTCTTTTCCTGCATCAGGATTTCCAGTTCCTGCTCCGTCATTTCGGCTTTATTCCGAATATCTTCGAGCTTGTTGTCCTGTTCTTTTTTCTCTTTGATCAACCGGTCAAATTTTCTTTTAGATTCGATTTCATGTTCTTTCTGAACAGATTCCAGCACTTTGATAGTCTTATCTTTCTGACTGATTTCAGTTTTCTTTTCCTGCTCATATTTCATTTCCAGGTTCTCATATTTATTCATATTCAATCTTTTTTCCAGGCTGTCCTTCAAAGTGGAATATTTTTGCAGGTAGATCAAAGCGTTTTCATTATCATTTGTCGCCAGGTATAGCTGGTATCTTTTGTAATAAATTTCCATCACATTTTCTTTGATGTAATTTTCCTCGATGAGAGCAGCTTTTTGATAATATTCTTTAGCTTTTCTGTAATCCTGTTTGATTTTGTAAATACTACCGATGATATTAAAAAGTTTTGCAATATCGACGAAATCATTGAGTTCATTTTCGATTTTCAATGATTGATGATAATAATCCAAGGCAGTATTGTAATCATTTTTTTCAAAATAAACACCGGCAATATTTTTGAGAGTAAAGGCGATCTTTGCCTGGCTTTCCAGGTGTCGGGCGATAGACATTGCCTTATTCAGGACTTCTAAAGCTTTATCGAAATTTTTTAGAGACTGATTTGCCATTCCAATATAATTCAGGGAATTACACTCTTCATAAGGTTTCTGGAATTTGCGGGATAATTCCAATGCCTGCGTGCTGTATTTGATCGTTATTTCCGGTGTGTCATCGAGATATTCCAAAGCAAGTGCATTTAGATCCTTGATCAGATCAACATCTTTTATCGTTACCGATTTCAAATCGAGTTCTTTGTCTTCGGAAAAAAGGAGCAGAACTAAAGATAAAATTAATATAAAAAAAGATAATCGTTTCATTGTAAACTCCGTGAACAATTAGATGTATAAAACAAGAATTTCGGATAATTTCCGAGATTAAAGGAAAAACTCATCAGATGAAGGGAAAGCTTTTGATTCTTCCAAACATAAGGTTGCGTCCGTTTATCTTTACTCATGTAATCCCCATTCACTCATAACTTCATATCTTAAATATGAGCGGTCGAATACTTCAACAGTTGATTATTTTGTAAATAAATTTTTAATTTTTCAATCGCCTTATCGAGAATGTCGGGTTGTACTGCATAATTCATCCTGATCCAGTTTTTCCCATTTGAACCAAATACACTTCCCGGGATCACGATGATCCCCGTTTTTGCCAAATTTTCCATCAATTGAAAATCATCGACTCCGAAACTAACAAAGAAATAGGGAGCAGATGAATTTTCCAAAATTTTACAATTCGGGATCGAATCGAGAAATTCTCTGAACTTCTTGCGATTTTTATTTAACTGAATTCTTAAAATATCAACGGAGTTCATTCCATCTTTGGAAAGAGCTTTGATCGCAACATGCTGAGCCGTATATGGTGCACAAGTGCAGATATACTGATGAGTCGTGATGATCGGTTTTATTAATTCAGGATTTTTTGAAACTGCCCAGCCTATTCTCCAGCCGGTCATACAATGTGATTTGGAAATTCCGCTCACGACAATGACATTTTCCAGTTTCGAGAGAAATGTTTCCGGTCTTTTCTCCGTGTAAAGTTCACGATAAATTTCATCAACAATAACGAGAACATTGAATTTCCGACAGCGTTCGACAATCAATTCCATTTCTTCGTCGGTAAAAGAGATACATAAGGGATTGGATGGATTATTCAAAATGATCATTTTTGTTTTTTCAGATATTTTCCGGATAAAAGTCTCTTTATACAGGCGAAAATCATTTTCGGGATCGAGATCGAAATAGACGATATTGGCATTGGACATATCGAGAATGGTTTTATAAGCGACAAAGGTTGGATTTGCGACCATCACTTCATCTCCGGGATTAACATAGCAAAAGATTAAATTAAAAACAGCTTCTTCTGCTCCAACGGTAACACAAACATTTTCCGCAGGAACAATGTTTTCATAATATTCGGCAATTTTTTCCCTCAATTCATAAACTCCGGCATTCTGGGTATATCTGATGAAACCGATGTTGATCACCTTTTTCGCAAAATCCAAAAGGAGTTGGGGGGTTTTGAACTGGATCTCTCCCAATCCAAGATTAACCGCATCCGGTGGAGTTTTATCAAAGATCTTACGAATGACCGATTTCTCCACATTTTTTACTCTGTCCGCTAAAAATTCATTCATTTTCACCTCAACATATTTTCTAATGTAACCGATCTGTCGGTATTTTCGTCCCGGTATTTGATAATGATCGGGCAATAAACCGAGAATTCCGGGTTTGATTTGAGAGGACGCGTTCCACTCACGACAACAGCTTTTTCCGGAATTTCAACTGCCCTGTTTTTTTGGATTGGAAGAAAACGATCGATCACCGCATCGTAAACAGGAGTTCCCGCAGTGATGATCACTCCCGGGGCGATGATCGCTTTTTCTTTGATGATCACTCCTTCATAAAGTCCGCAATTTCCACCGATAAATACATCGTTTTCG
>JACKQG010007562.1_pt1 | contig 10873 bp, 8 predicted proteins | sample 8237621 | NCBI WGS metagenome assembly JACKQG01 (sample SAMN15677084, study PRJNA649215) | marine metagenome | biome: marine; feature: Black Sea; material: saline water; isolation source: suspended particulate matter (SPM) from the Black Sea western gyre | collected 2013-06-09/2013-06-10 | depth... | reverse complement strand
TTGCAGCTTCGGCAGCGACTTTAGCCTCTTCTGCCTGTTTAGCCAACTCTTCTGCTGCCTGCTGTGCAGCCTGTACTGCAGCTTCGGCAGACTCTGTAGACTGCTTGGCTAAATCTGCGGCCTCTGTTACTTGATTAGCAAAATCTTCCGCCTCCTGCTTTGCTGCCTCTGCTGCAGCTTCCGCTGCGTTTAAGGTATCTAAAGCTTGTTGGACAAACTCTTCAGCTTTTTGTTGCGCAGCCTGTACTGCAGCATCTATTTCTGTTGATATATATTCTTTAGGATTAATTGCTAGATTTAGTAAGTCTTGGTATTCGGGAATATTATTTTGTATTTCCCCGCTAATATATCCGCTCAAGTCATCAATACAATTGTTTTCATCGTCACAATAAACATCATTACCTGCGTAAATTACATTAGGAAAAATCACTGAAAAGCAAAGTAACAAAGAAAAAATAATTAAACAGGTAGGTTTTAATTGAGACATTATAGCCCTCTACTTTTGATTGAACTATTGGTAAGATTAGTTATTTTTGTATGTTTATTGTTTTGTGATTAAGCCATCTAAGTAAATTTATGCAAGTATAAGTTTAAAGGAAATTTAAAACAAGTTTTAAAAATGTGAGTGACTTTAGGTAGGACTGAAGTTAACAACGAGAGAACTTTATGTTTACTAGCGGAACAAATAACTGGGGCAAGTCAGATCAGATAAAAAGAAAACTCCTCACTTTTAGAAGAAACAAATCTCACAATCAGGGTCGCTAAACTTGAGCTTGAAAAATATTTAGATAAGGAATATAAAGCAAATGTATCTATAATTTAAAGAAACTAGCTGTCCAAATTGATTTGACGACATAATAAATGATAAAAAACGTTTTTCAGATTGCAATTTTACCAATACTCGTAATTCTTTTTATCTCATCTTTATTAATAGGTATAAAAGTTTGGGGGCAATTAGTATTACCTGTGTGGGCTCTGCAATTTGTGCTGACTTTCTTTGAAGTACTATTATGGTTAGTTGGGGGTTGGTTATTTAATAGGCTACTTTCCCTTTTATTCTGGGAGATATTAATACAGAAAATATCGCATGTAGCCCCTCCAAAACTACTAGTTCAACTATCTGGTATTTTTGTTTCAGTTCTCACCCTATCTTTCATAGCGCATTTTGTCTTTAATGAACCGTTCACAACCATTATAGCTGCCGCTGGAGGCTTGGGTTTTGTTTTGGGTTTTGCACTTCAAGGACTAATTTTGGATCTTTTTTCTGGCTTGGCTATCCAGATGGACAGGCCTTTCAAGGTAGGAGATTTTGTTAATTGTCATAATCGTTTTGGTGAAACATTAATCGGAAGAGTTGAGGAAACGACCTGGCGTACCACAAGACTGTGGACAACGGATAGGAACTTAGTCATTGTTCCTAATAGTTATATAACTAAAACGATATTGACTAATTACTCTTTGCCTCAGTCGACGGCCCGCTTTGAGCTAGATTATACTTTGGACTTTTCTATTCCCTCTGATAGAGCGGTAAGAATTTTTAATGCCGCACTTATCGAGTCAATTGGTCCAAAAGGATTATTATCCTCACCTCGCCCTAAAACTATTTTTACCGGAGTTAATAGTGATGGAGCAGTTTACAAACTTAAATACTTTATAAATCCTATAGAAGTTACTCCACCGAAGGCAAGAAACATTATTAACACTAATGTTATGCATCACCTTTCTTATGCTGGCATCACCCCATCGTATGACAGACAGGATATTTTTTATGAAAAAATGTCCCGACAGAAAAGCTGGGAAAATAAAAAAGATAGAATGGAACTTTTACATAATGTTGATTTATTCCAAGAATTCTCAGACGAATTATTAGAAGCCATAACAGGAAGTTTTCATTTAAAGAAATTAAAAGCTGAAGAGGTATTAATAAATCAAGGTGATGATGGTGAGAGTCTCTTTGTTCTCGTCGAAGGTTTATTAGAAGTTAGCATACAATTGGAGGGTGAGAAAAAACACTTAACTCTTTTGAGGCCAGGTTCTTTTCTTGGTGAAATGGCACTTCTGACAGGTGAAAAAAGGTCAGCAGATATTACAAGCTCTATCGAATCATTAGTTGGGGAGTTGACAAAAAATTCCATTATGTCTTTGGCCGAAGAAAATCCCGAGATTTTAGAAAAAATGACTGCAGTAGTAGCAAAGAGGCGTTTGAAAAACAAAGAAGCACTAACCAAAGACCAGAAAGAAAACCATGAAGCAATCGAGAATGAACAGAAAAACCTTATGGAACGTGTCACAAATTTCTTTTTTGGAAAATAATTCTGACTGCAAACTCAAATTCGTTAGAGGCTTAGAAAGAAGTGAACATTTTGAGTTTAGATTTTATTAATTTATTAAAATATTTTTAGAGTTTTTATAGAATTTAAATGAAAGGCATATAACTAAAAGGGGCAAAAGGTTAATGGGAAAACCAATATGAAATATGACAAATTAGCTCTAGAACAAGCATTGTGGGATAAACGTTTTACCGAAGATGTTAAATCTGGAAGACTTTTTTGGATAACCAATAAATCTGTTATTAATTTTGAAAAAGGTAATTTTAAAGAATTTTGGCATCTTTATGAAAAACTTCCAGAAGATATAAAAAGTTTAGCAGATAAAATTTTTAGAGATTTGGAAAAAACAGGAGAGCATTCTTCGTTAAGCATTATAAAAGTTGGGCGTTATTGGTCACTTCCAATTGGCACAAAAAATCGTGCTTTAGGGGTAGATGTTAATGAGGGTGGCTTATTGTGGTGCTGGATAGGGAGTTACTCTGATTATCAAAATTATGTAGATTCAATAAATAAAAATAAAGAATAACCTGCTGATAAGTTACCTGCATGAAAAAAACCTTCAAGAAGGGAAAAGATATTTTTTTGCGTTTATAACGTTGGTAGTTTTATAAGGCTAATGATCTCTTTAATAAGGAGAAATCGATGTTAAAACAATTCAAGATTGCATCGTATGCTATGTTTTTTGTCCTTGGCACAGTTATAATTTTACCTTTGAAATTAACAGCACAAACAGAAGATGCTCTCAGCCCAGCTATTGATAGACTTTCAAAAAACCGCAAGGCGAGAAGAGAAGATAGACTAGATAAGCTAAGAGAAAAAAGAGGGAGCTTCCTTGAAAATCGTAAGGAAAGAAGAGAGCTAAAACGAGAAAGGCGACAAGAAAAAAGAGGTGATTTTCTTGAAAACCGCAAGGAGAGAAGAGAAGATAGACTAGAAAAGTTAAGAGAAAAAAGAGGGAGTTTCCTTGAAAATCGTAAGGAAAGAAGAGAGCTGAAACGAGAAAGGCGACAAGAAAAAAAAGGTGATTTCCTTGAAAATCGTAAGGAAAGAAGAGAGCTGAAACGAGAGAGGCGACAAGAAAAAAGACAAGGTCCAAGCCGAGGACAGGGAATTGGTAATGGTCGTGGCAGCTTTACCCGCTAAGGCGAATGATAAAAAAATATATAGAAAATTGGATTTCAAATAAGGGTTTATCAGAATAAGTGATATTAACGATATAAGTGGTTAGTTGTTAATTAAGCCGCATTTTTTTCTCAAAGTAGCCGGATGGAGGTAACCGAGATAGAAATGACGACGTTTCCGATTATAAATTCCTTTTATATATTTAAATATAAGCATCTTGGCTTCCTGGAGGGTATTGTAAGTTTTTCACTGAATCAGCTATACCTTCAATGTATAGAATAAACTTTCTGCTATAATATCATTCCAATAATCTCCCTTCAGATTCATGCTTCATAAAATTCCGTTAGTTTTTACTAATACTTGAAACTCATTGCTAACGCACTGAACTCCTCAATCTATATGATGAATCGACCCTGACTTTAATCCCCATTCTAAATGACCATTTTTAAGCATCTATCGTCAGTTGCCGTGTAATCCATCGAGTAGCATTAATCTTGAATGATTTAAATGATTGACAAGGGGGGGCTGCTAAACAGGAGCATTTGGTGATTAGGATTGAATTACGACGTTATTTAATAGATTGCTCTTCATTTTTTAGATATGACCATAATTAAGTATATAAATTTGAAAAATACGAGTGCGATTTAAAAAAAATTATAAGTACAATTAATGATGCCTTTAGATCTAATGTATTTATTTCCATCTTTTATTTAAAAAATGAACAAAAAATTACTTTTATTTTTTTTAATAAATGCTGGGTTATTGGTTATAGATAGCCAAGTAATTGCTCAAGTTTCTGACTATGAAAAGGCAAATATTGCTTTTAATCGAGGAGATTATAAAACTTCATATAACTTAATAAAACCATTGGCAAAAAAAGGAGTTGCTCAAGCTCAATACAGTTTGGGAATTATGTATGAGAAAGGAAAAGGGGTTGTTCTAAATTTAAAAAAAGCAAAGAAGTGGTTTAAATTAGCAGCACAACAAGGAATTTCTAAAGCACAGTATAAGCTAGGATTGATGTATCGGAATGGCAAGGGGGGTGAAAAAAATTATTCCAAAGCTATTAAATGGTGGGAACTTGCGGCTAATAGAGGAAATAATAACGCTCAAATTAAATTGGGGTTAATATTTGAGAATGGGCTAGAAGTTCCTCAAGATTATAATAAAGCGATTAGATTATACAGTCTGGCGGCGGGAGCCGGAAATACCAAAGCACAAAAATATTTGAATTCATTATTAAATAAAAAGGTAGAAGCTCAAATCAATTTTAGTTTGGGGGTTAGGTTTGAGACTGGGCAAGGAGTTTTGCGGGACTATAACGAAGCTATCAGATGGTATAACCTTGCAGCTAATTTAGGCTTTGATAAAGGAAAAGAAAAACGTGATTTACTACGTAGTAAAATGAAAAATTCAAAAGAAATTCGTACTGGAGCCAAGGATTTTATAAATATAGAAGAAGAAAAAAACCACCAAGTTAAAGATTTGAAGGTAATTCAACAATCCTTGCAGTCATTGAAAGGACAAATTAAACCTGAAAAAATAGTCGAAACTGCTAACCTTGCTGATATAAAGACACGGCAAGAAAAACTCCAAAAACCTGAAAACAATAATTTAGATTCAAATGTTGGGAATATTTCAATTCCTGCGGATGAATTTGATACCAAATACAGTAAGCTAGATAAAATGGCTAAAGCTGATGACTCTATAAAGCTAGAAGTTAATACATCGAAACTTGAATGCAATTCCTTAAATAACATAACTAAAAACCTAGAATGCGCTAAGCACTCCCCTGAAAGATTAATTAAAGAAAAAGTAGAACCCAATTCAATCAAAATGAAACAAACTTTTAAAAGTAATAGTGAGGACCTTGTCTCAAAAATAAAAATTTTTGAATATTTAAAAAAATGGGCTCGTGCTTGGGAAAATCATGATATAGAGTCTTACTTTTCTTTTTACTCGGAAAAATTTACGGGTTTAAAAAATAGACATTTGGATTGGAAAAATTCCAGACAACTTGCTTTTAATAAAAATACAAATATATTCATTGATATAAAAAACATACAAATATTTAATAAAAACGATGTTGCAAAAACAAGTTTCATTCAAACCTTTAAATCAGATAATTATTCAGATATTGGAATAAAAGAGATTTTCTGGGTTAAATATGGACCTGATTGGAGGATCACTTCAGAGATTTGGTTTCCTATTCGAAAATAATGCAAAAAATGTTATTTTTTTGATAAAAAAGATCATTAGAGTAAATGGTTTTGTTTTAGTGACTATTGTACTAATAGCTCCTAGGATGGGGATATTCTATTATTAGGCTGTTATTTCCTTGTTCAATATTTATTAAAAGGTAACTAATTGAAAAAATGTTTTTTTAAGTAAAAATTAATTAAACCCTGCCTAAATCGACTGGCTTCAAATGCTTAACCAGCAAGAAAACTATCAAAGGTGATACTTAGTGATGTAATGCTAGTAGTTTATTAAGATTGGATAATATATTTTACAGATAAGAACCTAATTTTATTGTAAAATGACTTTTTTTGAGCAACTTGCTCGCTACGAACCAAATCCTTAATTATATTAAGGGGTGCAAAAATTGATAAAATACTTACTTTTATTAAGGTATGGATTGATTTTAACTTTGGCGATTATTTTTGGTTGTTCGAGCTTTCAAAATGTCCCATCCCTGGGAAAAGAAGCAAAGAAGCCAAAAGAAATAAAGGAGTCTATAGAGACTAAGTGGAAAATATCTCCTTTATTTCAAGAGGGAACTAAGTCTTTATCAAGTGGCCTGTCAAATGAAGGAGTAGAAAGCTACCTGCCAAAATCAGCAGATAATACTTTGCCTTGTCTAGATGAAAAAACAGGTAAAGAGAGAAGTTTTATTCTAGCCGATCTAAAAAGTGAATTAATTTCACTCTCCTATTCGAATATGGACAGGGTTGTAAATTCGCTGGAAGTAATGGGCCTTAAAACAGTACTAGCAGATGCTCCAATAGCTAGACCTTATACAGTAGATAAACGAGGTAGAGCAACATACCTTAATGAACCAGCCGAAGTTACAACTCCAAAGATTCAATATACCTGCTCACAGCTTCCAATTTTTTACAAACCTGCAGTGGTTCCAGTAAACTCGCTGACTGATGTTTTAAAAGGTCCAGGGACATCGGGGATGCGAACTGGGTCAATGTTTTCTTTTGTAGATATGGCCTCGGTTGATTATGGGCTTAATGAGAGCTTGATTGTTTTTTATCATCCAAATGATACGAAGCGCTTTGAGAATGTAAAGGAAACAATCAAGAAAACGTTGGATGCCGCTCCTATACAGGTCTATATCGAGAGCATGGTATTGGAGGTCAATGAGGCTGGGTTCGATAAGCTGGGCGTACTCTATAAAAATACTTCACCACAAGGCCCACGTTCAACGAGTTCGACGTTAGAGCTAGGTGCAACAACGGTCTTAACTCCAAGCGCTGCTTCGTCAAGCTCATCTACATTAGTGAAAGGACTCATTAGTAGAGGGTCAAGTGTTGGAAATATAGCAGATTTACTTTCTATTGAGATTCAAGCATTGATTGCACAAGGTTCTGCAGAGGTACTATCGCGCCCCAGTGTTATGGCGTTAAATAATCGTCCTGCCATCATTGAGGTAACAGAACAAAAACAATACCCTATAAGATCATCATCTACGTTTAATACAAGTACCACCAATTTTTCCTACTCTTTTCAAGAAGTAACCCCGGGTATTTTATTACAAATAAGACCTAGGGTATCCGAAAATAAAAATGAGGTTGCGATGGAGATTGATGTCCAGGTAAAAGCACTAGTTAGTGACAATGATGGTAATGCCGTGAATGATGATGGTGATATCATCTCTACTAAACCTGGATCATCAACCAGACGTGTTCATACGTTTGCGATTGTGCCTAACAAAACTCCAATTATCATTGGTGGATTGGTCTCAAAGGATAATGAAAGGAATTCGAACAAGTTACCATTTTTTGGTGATCTTCCGTTCGTAGGCAGTCTATTTGGAGCTACTTCTGAACAAACGGAAAAGAAGGAAGTAATAGTAGTTATTACGCCCCACATAGTTCATGACAATACTGACATTGGTATTCAAAGCCCGAAGGATACAGCGATGTTTGATGACATGGAAATGACCCTGTTTCGAGATTCTTACAGGATTCGTTCCGAGGACATGTTTGACTTGGGCTTTGTTTATCGGTCAAAAAAGTTTAAGAAATATCGCAATTATGTGCTTAGTCGTGCAGAAATGGATATGGATTTTGCGAAAACTAAAATGGCACGTGACTATAATGGAGAACAATTTCCTGGGGGAGATGCACTCGTCACTCGAATGATTTACGATATTGTCGGTAAGCGTAGTTTGGAGAAGCAAGTTTCTGGAAAAAAAATTATTATCACCGAGCATGCAGGAGATGGAAATTTTAAGGATGTAACTTTCCTTCAAAAGGCATGGGAGCAGGCACAATTAAAATCCAAGCCGATGAAAAAAGATGATCCGAAAGCAGAAGGTTATGGCCTTGAATTAGAATTTTTGGGAAAAGGAATAAGTGAGACTTCTGTTCAGCCTCATGTGGCTTTAAGAATTCTTCCGCTTTTCGAAATCGACCTATTGAAAGAGGTTTCCAAACAAAAAATAAAACCTAGTCGCATTTTTATTGCCAGCGAAAAAGACCTTAAGAAGGTTAAAAAAGCTATAGTTGTGCGAGAGATTCTAAAACTAAATCGAAGTAAACATATTATGGGCAATCTTAACGAATTTCATAAGGGCACAAAATTAGTATTGCCAGTTATTGACAAGACGCGCCACTTCCTTTTAGATCTGGAGGTTGCAACAGTTTATCATCAGATAAAATATTATTACGAAATACTTGAGCATTCATTGCGACAATCTTTTGAAAGTGTTGAACAACAGATTCAAAATGAAAAAAAGGCTGAAAATTTTTAAGGGATACATTATGCTAAAGTCTTGTGGCTGTAGAATACATGCAATAATAATTATCTTGGTTGTTTTTTTCAGTATTCCTATTAAAGGTATTGCTCAAACTGAAGATAATAAGATTGGAAGCAAGAAGCAAAATACCAATTCTCATTTATCGAGCCCTACCAAATCTCCCAGAAAGAATAAGTCCTCGCAGAAAAAATTTCCGCGCAAAAAATTCAAAATTTCAAAAAATAAAATTCCTGTTATTAATAAAAGTTTAAAAAAGAATAAGTTGAGTACAGGTTCAGTTAATACTTCTTCGAAATTTAAGGCGCTAGAAAAAAAATTATCTCTTGCGAATAAGCAACTTGCAAAATCGAAGAAATCCGATACACAAAAAGGTGTCGAAATAAAGAAGCTGAAGTCTGACTCAGCAAAACTTTCTGGGGAGATTAAGGTGCTAGAAAAAAAATTATCTCTTGCGAAGGCTGAACTTAAAGATTTAAAAGAAACCGATTCAAAAAAAAATGAAGAATTAATAAAGTTAAATGAGAATATAAATTTTTTGCTCGATTCAATAGATGATCAAAAAGACGAATTAGCTCAATTATCTATTCATTCAAAAACATCTGAAAAATATAAAGAAATTATTAAATGCTATAGAGCTGCTCTCTTTAGCTGGAACAATTTGGTCAGTAGACAAAGCCTCACTGAAAAGGAGTATTTAGTTGTTACGGTTGAGTTAAGACGGTCTCTATTTGCTTGCCCACCAACTTAAGCCGAGAATTTTTTAAATTGTCCCCCGTCAGTCGAATGTGGACCATTTGAGTTAAAAAGCTAAGAGATACTTTCTGTTAAACTTTCCTTAAAGGAGGTTGTTATGAACAAGAAAGTATCGAGTGAATCAGCTGTTAAAGATATCCGTCGTAGAACCCGTAAGAAGCATTCCTCAGAAGAAAAGATCCGCATTGTTATTGATGGTCTCCGAGGTGAAGACAGTATTTCTAATCTATGCCGTCTAGAAGGTATTCCCGCCAACCTATACTACCGCTGGAGTAAAGATTTTCTGGAAGCAGGTAAGAAACATCTTGCGGGCGATACCACTCGACCAGTTCCCATGAAGTGGTTGACCTTAAAAAAGAAAACGAACATTTAAAACAGTTGGTAGCTGAGATCGCCCTAAAGAATCGAGTTCTTAAAAAAAGTCTGAATGGTACGGACTTCGAAGACATCGATTTATGAGATACAGTCCTTCAGAGAAGTTATAGATCATTCGGATCGTAGAAGATTCTGAACTTTCTATTCGTCATACCCTGAAAGAGCTGGGCATCCATCGTAGTACTTTCTATAACTGGTATCGCCGGTATCTGAAGGATGGCATAGAGGGCTTAGGCCCCAAAAAGCCCAAGGCTAGAACCTTTTGGAACAAGATTCCAGATGAATTGAAAGAACAGGTTGTCCAACAGGCTTTAGAGCAAACCGAACTCTCACCCAGAGAACGCGCTTGCCGGATCACTGATACGAAAGAGTACTTCATCTCAGAATCCAGTGTTTACCGGATTCTTAAGAGCCATGATCTGATTACCAGCCCTGCTTATATTCTTATGCAAGCGGGTGACTCATTTAAAAACCCCACACGACGTATCCACGAGCTATGGCAAACGGATTTTACCTATTTCAGAATCGTTGGTTGGGGGTGGTATTACCTATCAACGGTTCTGGATGATTTTTCCAGATACATCATCGCTTGGAAGCTGTTCACCTCCATGACTGCATCGGATGTGAAGGAAACCTTATACGAAGCTGTTAGTAATACTGGAGTGAATCATATCCAAGTCAAACACAGGCCAAAACTGCTAAGCGATAATGGCCCGTGTTATATTTCGGGAGAGTTGAAAAACTATCTGGAAAAACAGGGAATGACTCATACTCGAGGAGCCCCGTATCACCCAATGACCCAGGGAAAAATCGAACGCTATCATCGATCCATGAAGAATATCGTCAAACTTCAGAACTACTACTTCCCTTGGGAACTGGAACTCTCACGATTCGTAGATTATTACAACAACCATCGATACCACGAATCCTTAAACAACGTCACTCCGGCTGATGTTTACTTTGGGAGGCGCCGTAAAATCTTAACCAAAAGGGATCAGACAAAAAGAAAAACCCTCGCTTTGAGGAGAAAACAAAACCTCAGAACAAGGGTCGCTTAACTTGAACTTGAAAAATATTTACCGAAGGACTATAAACCAAATGTGTCTCTTAGAAAATATCTACTTTGGCACACATTCGTTTGACGACATACAGGTAAAACTTATAGGTACTTTGAGTAACTGAGGATGTCTAGAGGAATACTTTTTTACTAAAATGTGATTGGGTATATGTATAGATAGCTAGAGAAAATTACCCCCGTTGGCCTATTGAAAAAACTTCCAGTCATACCTTAAAAGAACCAAAT
>JACKQG010007561.1_pt1 | contig 10874 bp, 7 predicted proteins | sample 8237621 | NCBI WGS metagenome assembly JACKQG01 (sample SAMN15677084, study PRJNA649215) | marine metagenome | biome: marine; feature: Black Sea; material: saline water; isolation source: suspended particulate matter (SPM) from the Black Sea western gyre | collected 2013-06-09/2013-06-10 | depth... | reverse complement strand
CATTTGATTATGCGATACAATATGCTTTTCACTGTAGCGGTTATCAATTTTTGGAATCGACTTCCACAGCCTGTGTGAGCATCATATGTTGCCTTTTTATGGCCGGGCTCATGTGGCTTATATCCCTGATGGAAAAGTTGTCGGCCTGAGCAAGATTCCCCGCATCGTGGAGATGTTTGCTCGACGCCTGCAAATCCAAGAACAGATGACTACCCAAATTGCAGAGTTCATACAAGAAACGCTCAACCCCAAGGGCGTCGCCGTGGCTCTCGAAGGCGCGCATATGTGCTCAATGATGCGCGGCGTCAAGAAAGAAAATGCCCGCATGACCACCACCCGTTTTTTGGGCGAGTTCAAAGAAAATCAGAACCTGAAAGACCAGTTTCTCAACCGAATTTAGATCCACAGGATCACATTTCTCTACACCTTTTGCCTAGAGACCAGCCCAAAATTGGGCTGGTCTCGGCTATTTAAGGGGTATACTATTTTCATGGTCACTCCGGAACCCCTCCCCCAACCGTTTATTGCCCTGCTCTCCCCTCAGACAACCCTTGAAGAGGTAGGCGGCAAAGGGCTTAACCTGATTAAACTTGCCCGCGCTGGATTTCCCGTTCCTAACGCCTTCCTGATCCCCACTGAATCCTATTGGGAATTCGTGAATGAGAATCATTTGGATGCCTTCATTCAAGATACTCTGGCAAATATTGATTTCTCTTCTCCCGAGGGTTTATCTGCTGCCTCAGTGGCGATTCGGACTCAGTTTGAGCGGGGTGCAGTTTCCCCGAAGATTGCCTCCGCCCTGTGGATCGCCTGGCGCTGGTTGGGCGCGCATCCTGTGGCTGTGCGCTCATCCGCCACCGCCGAAGACCTCCCTGATATGTCCTTTGCTGGGCAACAAGACACATTTCTCAATATCATTGACGACGAAGCTTTGAGTGAAGCTGTGGTCAAATGCTGGAGCAGTTTGTGGACGGCGCGTGCCATCGGGTATCGTGCGCGTAACAACATCTCACAACAAGATGTCAGTTTATGTGTGATCGTGCAAAACATGGTTCAGTCGGATTCGTCGGGAGTATTGTTCACCGCCAACCCGCTCACTGGGTGTCGCACAGAGACCGTCATCGATGCCACGCTGGGACTTGGAGAGGCTCTTGTTGGGGGTTATGTAGAACCGGATAATTATGTTGTCAATACAAGTGACAGTCACTTCGAAATAATTAAAAAATCTCTGGGAAGCAAATCCCTGATCATCACTGGGAAATCTGAGGGAGGCGTATCCACGCAAGAAACAGAAGCAACTACCCAACAAGCCATTCCCGATGAAGTCATTCTAGAGTTGGCCGAAATAAGCCAGCGTGTCGCCGAACTCTACAACTTTCCTCAAGATATCGAATGGGCATATATTTGCGGCGAAGAAGGATGCAGTTTATACATTCTGCAATCTCGTCCAATCACTTCACTTTACCCTCTACCCAAAAACTTACCGCTCGAACCCACGAAATTCTTAATGGGTCTCCAGGCCGTTCAGGGTGTCATCGACCCTTACACACCCCTGGGGCAAGATCTACTAATGTTGGTTCTCACGGGCGGCGCGCGCCTGTTCAAATTGGAATATTCCCTTGAAACTCAAACCGCCTTTTATATCGCTGCCGAACGAATTTTTCTCAATCTGACGGCGATTCTGCGCTCCCCGCTAGGAAACAAAATTTATCCAAATGTTATCAGGTCTATTGATCCTGGAGTCTCCCAGGCAGCAGCAAAGATAGTCAAAGATCCGCGCTTTGCACCCATACACCACAGACCGTCCTTGAGCACGATCAGACGTTTTGCAGGATTTATGCTCCCATTGATTGGAAGAGTAATTGGCATACTCCGCAACCCCGAGCGCAAGAAAGCTGAAGTTTTAAATACTTTCGACAAAATTGTCTCCGAAACTAAAGCCAAGCAAACACTCACAGGTGATTTGTGGACAGATTTTTCCCGAATCATGCATATTTTGCATGAAACCAAATACTTATTTGCTGATTTTGTAATTCCCATTGGGGTACCGCCTGTAGTTGCAGGGATGGCACCCTTTTTTGGGATTTTGCAACGCTTCAGCCTCGAAGTTGCCCAAGAAACCGGCGATGAGCGATTCAAAACAATATACCTTGAAATCTCGCGCGGCATGCCGGATAATGTCACAACCGAGATGGATCTGGCCCTATGGGATACTGCCCAAATTTTGCGCAGCGATCCTCTTTCCAAAAGTCAGTTTGAGAATTCTTCCATAGATGAACTAGCAACCGGCTACCTGGAAGAATCACTTACACCAACGGCCCATGAAGCTGTAGTAGATTTTCTAGATAGATATGGTGCCCGCGGCCTGGGGGAAATTGATATCGGCCGCCAGCGTTGGGATGAAAATCCAACACATATATTGCAAATTTTGCAAAGCTACTTAGCCATCGATGATCCTTCATTGGCACCGGATGCAGTCTTCGAACGCGGCGCGCAAGCTGCCCAAGAAGCCGCGGAACTTCTTGTGCAAGCAGTGCGCAAGCTGCGTGGAGGAGGCATCAAAACACGTCTCGTTCGTTTCGCCATCAAGCGCTATCGAGCACTCGGTGGGATGCGCGAGGCACCCAAATTCTTTGCCATCCGCATGATGAGCATCATCCGTCAGGGATTGTTGGCTAGCGGACGTAATTTTGTTGAAGCTGAATTAATAGAGCGTGAAGACGATCTTTTCTTTCTGCGAATAAACGAACTCGATGAAATTCTTGAAAATCAGACAATCCCTGCAGAAATTCGCTCTCGCATCGATGAACGTCGCGCACTGCGTAAACGAGAGAAGCTGCGTAAGCAAATTCCACGCGTTTTTCTTAGTGATGGTACCGCTTTCTATGAAGGCGTCGCGGCTCCAATAGATGACTCTAATGCCATTGTGGGTGACCCAGTTTCCCCAGGCATTGTTGAAGGGAAGGTCAAAGTAGTACTCAACCCCCATAAAACGCAACTCACACCCGGTGAAATCTTGGTCTGCCCTGGCACCGACCCCGCCTGGACTCCACTCTTTTTAGCTGCAGGAGGGCTGGTCATGGAAGTCGGCGGCATGATGACGCACGGCTCTGTAGTAGCGCGTGAGTACGGCATCCCCGCTGTGGTGGGAGTGCATCAGGCTACGACGAGATTGGAGACAGGGCAGCGCGTGCGTGTGAATGGAAGCACTGGGGAAATCTCAGTGATTTGTGATTAGTATACAGTTTTGATACCAGACTGGTTACTGCCTACTGTTTACTGGTAACTGAATGGGGTTATAATTAGAACAATAGTACGAAAAATGACTCGGTCTGAAAAAACAACATTTCGTCAAATCATCCACCTCGATTTGGATGCCTTCTATTGTGCGGTAGAAGAGCAGCTGGACCCCTCTTTAACGGGTCTGCCCTTCGCTGTCGGCGGGCGTCCTGACCAACGTGGAGTTGTATCCTCGTGCTCATACGCTGCCAGGGCACAGGGGGTGCGCTCGGCTATGCCCACGGCACGGGCTCTTCATCTTTGTCCTCAATTGAAGATCGTTTCACCACATTACAAAACTTATCATGAAGCTTCTCGCAAAGTGATGGCTAGGGTGCGCGCGGTTACTGATCTGGTTGAGCAAATTTCGGTTGACGAAGCTTTCATCGAAGTTAGTGATCTCTCCGAAGATGCGGAATCCATTGGGCGCAGGCTGCAAACTGAAATTCGCAAGGAGTTGGATTTGCCCAATTCTTTGGGTATTGCAACCAACAAACTGGTAGCTAAGATCGCCAATGATGTTGGTAAGGCCGCCAAAAGGAGTGGCTCTCCACCCAACGCGTTGACCGTCGTGCCCTCTGGGCAAGAGGCCGAATTTTTGGCTCCTTTACCTGTAGAAATGCTCTGGGGCGTTGGCCCGAAGACCGCTGAAAAACTTGCTTTAATGGAAATCCATACTATTGGAGATTTAGCAGCAATTTCTGATTACAATCTATCCAAACGTTTCGGGAAGATCGGTTGGGATCTTGCCAGGCGCGCCAAAGGCATCGACAATCGTCCTATCGTCACTGAACGCGAAGCCAAATCGATTAGCCAGGAGGTCACTTACGTTAAAGACGTTCACGATGGGGAAAAGTTGCGCCAAACAATGCGCAAACAAGCCCTAAATGTGGCTAAGCAGCTCAAGAAACAAGAGTTGGTTGCTCGGACGGTAAAACTCAAAATTCGCTGGCCTGATTTCTCAACCCCAACGCGCCAAACAACGCTGGCAAAACCGACATCCGATGGAGAAATTATTGCTCAGGCAGCCATAAAATTGTTTGAGCAGATATGGCAGCGGGGTAAAGCTGTACGTTTGATCGGTGTGGGGGTGAGTGGTTTGTCACAACCACCTCAGCAACTTGGCCTTTGGGATCGCGATTGGGACAAAGAACGTCGCATTCAAGAAGCCATTGGAAAACTTCAAGATCAGTTTGGAGATCAAGTTATATCGCGCGGCTTCTTAGAGAACGAAGAATGAATTTCATATTAGAGCGCTTTATCGGCGAGAATATTGAAGTTCAGTACGACAAACCCCCAACCTTTGAGAAGACACCTGGGTGTCCCGATAGATTTTTTTGGGATGGGCTACCCTATACAATTATTGAAATGCTTAGTCAATGGCATGATTTCAGTCGTAGCGGCTCAATGGCGCACAATATGCGTCCCAGCAGCATGAAAAAAGCCCGTCGCCGGGGTTCGTATGGCGTTGGGCGTTTCTACTTCAGAGTGCGCACTAAGAATGATCGATTCTTTGAAATCTATTATGACCGCGCGGTGAAGAGTGTCGATGATCGTAAAGGGGAATGGGTGTTATTAAGAGAGCTATCTTCCTCGTTGGCAGAGTAAACGCCCCTCAAACAGAATCAGCAAAGAGGGAGTCCATTACACTCCGCAAGACGAACAGGATCCCCCACTGCAAGTTCCACAACCAGTCGAAGCACTGCTTCCCGCCACAACTCGCCCTCCGCTGTGGGCGAATGCGGCTGAGACTGCCCTTTGAGTCTCTTCACTCTGACACTGTTCACACGAAATCAGATCATCCGCCTTTGAAAAACTGCGCAGGGCTTCAAAACGGGTATCACAAGCGGTACAAATATACTCATAAATTGGCATTAGAAATTTCCTTTCAATAAGCGGGTTGGATTTTAATTCAACCTATTGTTAGGGTCAATACTGGGGAGAAACTAAGGCAAAACTTCATATATCGAACAATCGTAACTAACTTTGTCTGAATTATGACAGGTTTCAGGCTTTTATATGTCTAATATAACTAGCTCTAATGTGCTCATTCTACTACACTATTAAGTTGGAATGAAACCGGTTCCATAGTGCATTATTTCTAACAAAACCGCCTTTTTGGCGAAATTTTTATAGCCAAATGGAGATACACATCATGACAAATACTATCAAAACGCTAGACGGGAACGAGGCTGTCGCCACGATTGCCCATAAGACAAACGAAGTGATCGCCATTTATCCGATCACCCCTTCTTCTAACATGGGCGAGCATGCAGATGCATGGTCTGCCCTAGGATACAAAAATATTTGGGGAACTGTGCCTGAAGTTATCGAAATGCAGGCTGAAGGTGGGGCTGCTGGTGCTGTTCATGGTGCCCTCCAAACCGGTGCCCTGACGACTACCTTCACAGCATCTCAAGGCCTTCTTTTGATGATCCCCAACATGTACAAAATCGCAGGTGAGTTGACCTCGGCGGTGTTCCACGTCTCGGCGCGCTCTGTTGCTGCCCAAGCGCTTTCCATTTTTGGAGACCACTCCGATGTGATGGCTGCTCGTTCTACGGGTTGGGCTTTATTAGGATCTGGTTCTGTGCAAGAAGCGCATGACTTCGCCTTGATCACACAGGCTGTGACACTGGAAGCACGCGTGCCTTTCCTGCACTTCTTCGAGGGTTTCCGCGTTTCGCATGAAGTCAGCAAGATCGAGATGATCCCTGACGATGTCATTCGAGAAATGATCAACGATGAATTCGTCCACGCTCACCGGGGGCGTGCGCTTTCCCCAGATCATCCCGTGATCCGCGGTACCGCACAAAACCCAGACGTGTTCTTCCAGGCCCGTGAGACCGTTAATCCTTACTACGAAGCTGCTCCTGGCATCGTTCAGAAGTACATGGATCAGTTCGCTGAACTGACAGGTCGCAAATACAAAATTTACGAGTACGAAGGCGCACCTGATGCGGATCGCGTGATCGTGGTGATTGGGTCTGGTGGAGAGACAGTTGAAGAAACTGCCAAAGCCCTGAATGCAAATGGTGAAAAGGTCGGTGTACTGAAAGTTCGTTTATTCCGCCCCTTCTCAGTCAAAGATTTTGTTGAGGCAATTCCAGCCAGCGTGAAGGTATTATCGGTGCTCGATCGAACAAAGGAGCCTGGTGCTGCTGGTGAGCCCCTATACCAAGATGTAGTCACTGCGGTGAGCGAAGCCATGACTGAAGGCATCGCACCCTTCGAGACGGCCCCCAGAATTGTCGGTGGCCGCTACGGTCTTTCATCGAAAGAGTTCACACCTGCTATGGTCAAGGGCGTTTATGATGATATGGTCAAGGATAAGCCCAAGAATCATTTCACAGTTGGCATCAACGACGACGTTTCCAACACAAGCATTGCATTCGATCCGACTTACTCCATTGAAGGCGAAGACACCGTTCGTGCGGTTTTCTTCGGGCTGGGTGCTGATGGAACCGTTGGAGCCAACAAGAACTCGATCAAGATCATTGGTGAAGAAACTGAGAACTACGCTCAGGGGTACTTTGTCTACGACTCGAAGAAATCCGGTGCAAAGACAATTTCTCATCTTCGCTTTGGCCCAAATCCGATCCATGCCCCCTATCTGATCGATCAGGCGAATTTCGTTGCCTGTCATCAGTTCAACTTCCTCGAGCAGATCAATATGCTCAAGTATGCTCAACCTGGTGCTGTTTTCTTGCTCAACAGCATCTACGGTTCCGATGAAATTTGGGACAATTTGCCTAAAGAAGTGCAGGCTGCGATCATCGAAAAAGATTTGCAATTCTACATCCTCGATGCTTATGAAGTCGCCGAAGCTGCTGGCATGGGACGCCGTATCAACACCATCATGCAGACGGCTTTCTTCTACATCAGTGGTGTTCTGCCCCAAGATGAGGCCATTGCGGCTATCAAAAACTCAATCAAGAAAACCTATGGCAAGCGCGGAGATGCAGTTGTACAAAAGAACTTCGCCGCTGTCGACCAGGCATTGGCTCACCTACACAAAGTCGAAGTTCCTGAAAAGATCTCCAGCAAATTGAGCATGCGCAAACCTGTCCCCGATAAGGCTCCAAAGTTCGTACGCGAGGTCGTTGGGACAATTATTTCTGGAGATGGAGATAGCCTGCCCGTCAGCGCCATGCCGATCGATGGCACGTACCCTGTAGCCACGACCCAGTGGGAAAAGCGCAATATCTCTCTGGAAATTCCGGTTTGGGAAGAGGATCTCTGTATTCGCTGTGGAAAATGTGCTTTCGTCTGCCCTCATGCTGTCATTCGCCAAAAGGTGTACGACCCATCTTTGTTGAAGAAAGCTCCCGAAACCTTCAAGCATATTGAAGGTAAATTCAAGGAATTCCCCGGATGGGAATACACCATTCAGGTTGCCCCTGAAGATTGCACAGGCTGCCAGCTTTGTGTTCAGGTTTGCCCTGCAAAAGACAAATCGCAGCCCAAGCGCAAGGCGCTCAATATGGCAGATCAACTCCCCATTCGTGAAAAAGAAGTAGAAAACTGGGATTTCTTCCTCTCGATCCCCGAAGTTGATCGCACCAAGGTCGAACCCAAAAACATCAAGAATTCCCAACTGTTGCAACCCTTATTTGAGTTTTCAGGGGCTTGCATGGGATGTGGTGAAACACCCTATGTCAAACTGGCCAGCCAATTATTCGGCGACCGCATGATCATCGCCAATGCCACCGGCTGCTCCAGTATTTACGGCGGAAACCTACCTACGCATCCCTACGCGGTCAACAAAGATGGGCGCGGTCCTGCCTGGTCCAACTCTCTCTTCGAGGATAACGCCGAATTCGGTTTAGGTATGCGCCTGACCATCGATAAGCAGAACGAATATGCTCGCGAACTTCTCCAACAATTGGCCAAGAAACTTGGTCAAAGCCTGGTTGATGATCTACTTAACGCTAATATGTCTGATGAATCCGGAATTCAGGCCCAACGCGAACGCGTTGAAAAACTCAAGAAGAAACTCAAGAACGATAAAGATCCAAAAGCCAAGGATTTGCTCAGCCTCGCCGATATTTTGGTCAAGAAGAGTGTTTGGATCGTCGGTGGAGACGGCTGGGCTTACGATATCGGCTACGGCGGTCTCGATCACGTTCTGGCTTCCGGCCGCAATGTAAACGTGTTGGTATTAGATACCCAGGTTTACTCAAATACCGGCGGTCAGTCATCCAAAGCTACACCAATCGGCGCAGTAGCAAAATTTGCTGCCAATGGAAAAGCAATCCCCCGCAAAGATTTGGGCATGATCGCTATGTCGTATGGATACATCTATGTTGCGCAAGTAGCCATGGGTTCAAGCGATATGCAGACTTTGCGAGCTTTCCGTGAAGCCGATGCCTTCGACGGTCCATCCCTGATCTTGGCTTACAGCCCGTGCATCAACCACGGCTTCGAACTGAGCGAAGGCCTGCACCACCAGGATTTGGTTGTCAAATCTGGTCTGTGGCCGCTTTATCGCTATAATCCTGATTCAGTGGATCAAGGACAGAATCCATTGAAATTAGACTCAAAAGACCCCAGCATTCCATTCAAAGATGCGGCCTATACCGAAACTCGCTTCAGCATGCTGGTTCACAGCGATGAAGCTCGTGCAGCGCAACTGATGAAATATGCTCAAGAAGAGATCGACTCTCGCTGGGCGATGTACAAACAAATGGCAGCTATCCGCTATAATGGCAACGGCGGCAAAGAAGAGTAATAAAAATTGAAATAGGAGCTGCTGTAACACTCAGCTCCTATCTATTTTCAAGAGGAGTAAAACATGACGGATCTATCAACTAAATATTTGGGCTTGGACCTCAAAAATCCGCTCGTTGCTTCAGCATCCCCTCTTTCAGAGAAAATCGAAACTGTTCGCGAGTTAGAAGCAGCGGGGGTTTCTGCTGTAGTCGTGTATTCTCTCTTCGAGGAGCAAATTGTCAAAGAGAGTCTTGAGTTAGATTACTTCTTGAGCCGCGATACAGAAAGCTTCGCCGAAGCGCTCACACAACTTCCAGATATTGGCAAATACAGCCTGGGACCGGAGAAATACATCGAACATATTGCTAATCTCAAAAAGGCTGTTGATATTCCGATCATCGGCAGCTTAAATGGTGTATCGAGCGGTGGATGGGTTGACTATGCAAAAAAAATCCAGGAGGCTGGAGCCGACGCGCTCGAACTCAATCTTTACTATTTGCCTACGGATACAGCAATCGCGGGAAACGAACTCGAAGCAGCCTACCTTTCCACTGTAAATACTGTTAGTTCAAAGATCAGCATCCCCTTGGCAGTGAAACTAAGCCCATTTGTGACCGCGATACCTAACTTTGCACAAAAACTGGCTCAGGCTGGAGCGAATGGATTGGTGCTTTTCAACCGATTTTACCAGCCCGATTTCGACCTTGAAGAGCTTGAAGTCGTCCCTAATTTGGTGTTGAGTGCATCGGATGAGCTGTTACTACCCTTGAGGTGGATCGCTATTCTTCAAGGACGTGTCCCCGTGGACTTTGCCTTAACCAGTGGAGTTCATACTGCCGAGGACATGCTCAAAGCCATGATGGCTGGCGCCAAAGTTGCCATGTCTGCTTCCGCTCTGCTCAAGAACGGGGTCAAACATGCCAGTCAACTCCTGGCTGATCTCGAAGCCTGGATGGTCGAACACGAGTACGAATCCATCCAGCAAATGCAAGGCAGCCTCAGCCAGGAATCAAGTGGAAATGATGCAGCCTTCGAACGGGCAAATTATATGAAAGTGTTGGGGTCGTATTAGATAACAAAAATAGACACTAGAAAAGAATCAAAAACGGGAGTGATGGTGATAGCCACATCACTCCCGTTTTTAATTAAAATAACTGGGACACTCAAGTTGAATGTCCCAGTTTAGATTCTGTAAAAATAAGAGGTTCAGGTTAGTTCTTCTGTCGCTTAGAACGTAAAATTCGTTTACGGCGACGAATAGCCTTTTTTCTTTGAATGCGTCGCAATTCGCTTTTAGAAACATGCCAGCGCTTGCGGCGTACTGCACTCATTACACCACTTTTGGCTACTTTCTTTCGAAAGCGTCGCAGCAATTGTTCTTGTGACTCATTCGGGCGTAGTTCGACCGTCGGCAAAACCCTCACCACCTTTGTTTCGAGGAATTAAAGAAATCAATATTTCTTCTTCGAGATAATAGAAAAAAGTCTCTATTGGCAATGACCTACTCTCCCAGGGGGCTTCCCCCCAAGTACCATCGGCGCTGGCGGGCTTAACTGCCGGGTTCGGGATGTGACCGGGTGTACCTCCGCCGCTAATATCACCAAAGAGACTTTATTCACTATTATGTTAACACTACTAACGAATATTGTTGAGATATCAATCTACAAGTTCTGAAAAGTTCTGAGTTCTCCGCATCACTAGTTAAGCCCTCGACCATTAGTACAGCTTAGCTGAACACATTGCTGTGCTTACACATGCTGCCTATCAAGCAGGTAGTCTTCCTGCGGTCTTACTCCCTTAACGGGACGAGGGATCTTATCTTAGGGCGAGCTTCCCGCTTAGATGCTTTCAGCGGTTATCCCTGCCAGACGTGGCTACCCAGC
>JACKQG010007560.1_pt1 | contig 10875 bp, 5 predicted proteins | sample 8237621 | NCBI WGS metagenome assembly JACKQG01 (sample SAMN15677084, study PRJNA649215) | marine metagenome | biome: marine; feature: Black Sea; material: saline water; isolation source: suspended particulate matter (SPM) from the Black Sea western gyre | collected 2013-06-09/2013-06-10 | depth... | reverse complement strand
TCTGGTATCAGGTCTGTGACACAAAAAAGATTGACAAAGATAGCGGCATAGAACGCCTGGTAAACATTCCCGGGATGCCCACCATTCGTGAAGATACTATCCAGTCTTATAAACAGATCGACGCAGTATCCCATAGTGTCGAATATGCCGGGCAGATCATCCACAGTGTTGAGACAGGCATACCGCGCACCATCTATGGCAATGTGCTCAACCGTGGCCTGATTGACAATCTCCCGCAAGGTTGCTGCGTTGAAGTACCCTGCCTGGTTGATCAAAATGGAGTTCAACCCACACACATCGGATCTCTTCCTTCGCAACTGGCCGCCTTGATGCAGATAAACATCAACGTACAATTGTTGACCGTGGAAGCAGCGCTGACGGGCAAGCGCGAGCACATCTATCACGCTGCCATGCTCGACCCCCACACAGCCGCAGAACTGGATTTAGATCAGATCTGGGCGATGGTTGATGAATTGATCGATGCGCACGGGGATTGGTTACCTCCGTATCGCCAGGTTGATCCTACAAGAATTTCTAATTGATCGAAGGATTCGTTTAGATTTTAGAGAATCCTTTTTTATTCAAAGATCAAAAAAATGGGTCGAACACTTCCACCTATTCATGTACAATTGGTGGAACTTTCTTACGATGGAGCGGTGAAAGATGCCTTCGCTATATAATTACCTGGCAGGTGATTCAGAGACACGCGATTTAATGCAAACCACATCTCGCAACATTATTTTTACTACAGGTGTGCTGTATTTGATTTGGCATTTTATCGCTACGCTGACATGGCCAAAAACCTTCAATTCCACAATCTGGTTGGTTTCGATCTCAGTCCTAGCACTAATTGTTATTACGATCAAAATAATTGAACGCAGCTACTTGCTTTCCCAATTAATTTGGCAAGTTGGTCTGGCATTTGTAATCCTTTTGGCATATTACTTCTACCAACGCCCTGAAATCCTGCTGATACTGATATTCTTGCCACTTATTGCTACGGCAACTATAGGACAATGGGGAACATTCATTGTCGAAGGGTTTATCGTCGTTTTAATTTTGACAATCCAAAAAACAGCTTTCATCACCCCGCCAAATTCTGGTTTGGTATTTGGGGTCATTTTGGGGAGTATTTTTACGGGCTTCTTTGGATGGGGTCTGTCCAAGAATCTATTTTCTGCACTATCATCCTCATCGTACCATTATCATCGAGCGCGCGAATTGTTGGACGAAACCAGAGATCGTCGGGCTGAAATCAGTCGCATGCTAAAGGAGCGCAATCAAACCAATTACCAGTTAGAAAGATTAAACCAGATGCTCCAATTTGCCCGCAAAAAGGCTGATGAAGCCCATGAAGATCGGGATCGCTTCATTCTGGCGGTCAGTCATGAACTGCGCAGCCCGTTGAATTTTATATTAGGTTTCAGCGATTTGATGGCAAATTCCCCAGAGACCTATGCAAAGATAAAGAAATGGCCCCCAGGATTATTTGACGATGTTCAAGAAATCTATCGCAGCAGCTCTCACCTTTTGAGCCTGATCAATGATATTCTGGATATGGGGCAAATAGATGCTCAACAAATGACGATATATCGTGATCAGGCATCTATCCAAGAACTGGTTGATGAAGTAAAAAATATGGCTGAACCCTCCTTTGTCCAAAAAGGTTTGTGGATAAAAACGGAATTCGAAGCAGAAATACCATCTATTTTCGTAGATGCGACCCGCATCAGACAAGTACTACTTAATTTGGTCAACAACGGCTTGCGGTTTACTGAGGAAGGCGGAGTTACGATTAAGGTAGAGATACAACAGGACAACTTGCTCATCGAAGTTGAAGATAGCGGTACTGGTATCGCTAATGACGATATGCCAAAAGTTTTCGACGCTTTCCGTCAAGTTGGGCAAGACACCTGGCGTCGCCGGGAAGGCACTGGACTGGGCTTAGCCATCAGCCAACGCTTCATTGAACTGCATGGTGGAGAAATGTGGCTGGAGAGTGACTTGGGAAAAGGCTCGCGATTCTATTTTACAATCCCAATTTTAGATATCACCCGAGAAATGGGCCCAATCGTCGAACATCGGGGCTGGCAGGGATTAACTGGATATATCGCAAGCGATGAGGAACCCCTGGCTTTATTGATCACTGCTGATTCTCTTGCAGGCCGCATCATCCAACAGAGTCTGGACACATTCAAAATAGTCACTGTTGAAAATGTCGACGAACTGCCTGAGATCGTAACCAAATACTACCCCCAAGCCATCTTTGTCGACAAGTCGATTTCTCTAGAAGGCAAGTTGCGTCTGCGCGATTTGCCTTATGACTTGCCTGTGATCGGCATATTCTTGCCAGGCATGATGGACGGATTCCAATCACTTCCCAATAATGTCCATGATTACCTAGTTAAACCAGTCAACCGCGGCGATTTGATCGAAGCTGTTCAACGCCTGGAGGGTGATATTTCCCACATCTTAGTTGTGGATGATGACCCGGCAATGGTGCGCTTTGTTACTCAATCCCTAAAAGCGACCGACAACCTTGAAGAGATTCCCCATGAATACCAATTTCTTGAAGCCCATACTGGCCAACAAGCCCTTGCCCACCTACGAGAGCATCCCGTTGACGCCATTGTGCTGGATTTAGATCTTCCCGATATCAACGGTTGGGAAGTATTGGCAGAATTGAATAAAGATCAGAATATCAACAGGGTACCGGTGATCATAATTTCAGCAATGGATTTCCCCCAAATCCTTTACACGCACGGACGCCAGGTATTTAATGTTATGATGAGACGCCCCTTTTCTAAACAAGAGATGGGCGCTGTGCTCAATGCTATTTTGGAAAACGTAAAACCTATTTATCCAAGAGCAATAAATTCAAGCGATCAAGTTCAGTAAGAAAATCACGCTGCCTGATAGGTTTTTTCAAAAACCCGGCTGCTCCCAATGAGTGTGCCAATTCAGGTTCTGCCCATGCCGAGCACACTAAAATTGGGATATTTTTGGTTTCTAGATCGGTTTTAAATGCTTGAAGGATTTCCCACCCATCGACTTTAGGCATCATCACATCAAGGGTGATCAATTTAGGTTTGAGTTGCCGCGCCATTGTGATGGCTTCACCAGGATCTGTGGTACCAATGACTCGATATGCTGTGCGGTTCATAAAGCGACGGAACAGTTGTTGGGTAGGTTGCTGGTCATCTACAACCAGAATGATGTTATTTTGAGAAAATGGCAGGCTGAATATCAATTCAATATCACCCATCTTGCCATCAGGGGGATGTTTGATGGTTATTTCCCCACCCATTTGAGCACTCCAGTAGCGAGTAGACTCCAAGAAGTCAGCATGATCTAATTCCTCGTCCCGACACCAGGTTTCTACTAATTTTGACCGCAATACGACTAGAGCATGTTCTTCCTCAATCCCCGTTTGCAAATTGATTGTTGGGGCACATGGGAAATTTATAAAGTACCCAACCAAACTTATTAGGATTTGTCGGGTAACAATTCGATCAGCCATGATTTGAATCGACCCTCTCGCCAAATCAGTAATAAGTTCGAAACCGTCCGCAGTGACGCGTTTTTGCAGCATTTCTTCAATCTCGGTAATGATAGTATTCAAATCCAATACTTCAAAATCCGAAACGAAGGCCTGATCTTCAACAGCGTTTTCGTCAACCAAGATTTCACCAGATTCAGAGAAAAGCTTATCCCAGATTCGGCCAGTCAGGGCTTTCAAAGTTCGGCTGTTATCTCGTCGGAGCTGACGTTCACTCAATGAAAGCATTTGAGATAGCTCACGCAGACTAATACCCTCTACATAGCGATTATGCAGAATATGGTAAGGCCGCCAATCTATTGCATGGAGCGATTCTTCACCCTCGGGTTTAAAACGCACAATTTCGTCCAGGATCAATTTTCGAATAAATTCTCCTCGGCTCTCACGATAATCTTGAGGGGGTGTGATCACACTTGTCAGCGGATGTGTTTCTAAGACTGTGTAATCATAAAGATGGGTAATTAAATCTCTAAAGAGGGAGTTGAATTCTTTTTGTTCCATGAGACTGTGTGTTGATTTTATGTCCGTTCTATGACCACATATTGGCCTTAAACCAGTTGAGTCGCATTGCTAAAAATTTTATAATGGATTTGATCCTTGAACTGGGTGATTGACCTTTTTGAGGCAAATCTGATTACCTACCTATCTTTATTACCAGATTTTACCTTAGATCATCCCAATATCTGTTTGTAAAATTTGCATACCAGGAGGTGAATATCGACAAAATCTAACGATAGTTTGTGCTAAATTTGGATGCAATCTCTTTCAGATGGTTAGCATACAAGATTGTACTACCCTTGAACTATCAAAAAACCTGTAGTTTCTGGTTATCCATCCAATCATATGCTTTAACTCTGAATACATCCAAGCCCGATCAAATAGTAGATCACATAAGGAGAAATTGAAGATGTCTAGCAAAAAATTTTTATGGTCCTTGATAGCCCTTCTAATGGTACTGACACTGGCGCTGAGCGCCTGTGGTGGTCCTGAGACCCCAGCAGATGCCCCCGCAGAAGCTGAAGAAGCTGTTGAAGAAGTAATGGCCGAAGGGAATATGGTTGAAGTCTTTTCGTGGTGGACAGGTGGTGGTGAAGCCGCCGGCCTGGATGCCATGATCGAAATCTTCAAAGCCGAATATCCCGAAATTGAATTCGTCAATGCCGCCGTCGCCGGTGGTGCAGGCACCAATGCCCGCGCCGTCTTGGCCACCCGCTTGCAGGCTGGCGATGCCCCCGATAGCTGGCAAGGCCACGCAGGCTGGGAACTCATCGGTACGTACGTTGCCGCTGACCAGCTTGAACCCGTCAACTTCCTATACGAAGAAAACGGCTGGCTCGATGTCATGCCTGAGACCCTGATCCCTCTGATCTCACAGGATGACAACATCTACTCGGTGCCTGTCAACATTCACCGCGCCAACGTCTTGTGGTACAACCCCCAGATTTTGGCCGATAATGGCGTCGAAGTTCCCGCTACCCTCGAAGAGTGGATTGCCGCCATGGACACTCTCCAGGCCGCTGGCGTGACGCCATTGGCTCTGGGCGAACAGTGGACCGTCTTGCACCTCTTCGAGACCGTATTGCTCTCATCCATGGGCCCAGACGCCTACACCGGCCTGTGGAATGGCGCAACAGACTGGGGCGCCCCGGCAGTTGCCGACGCTTTGGCCGATTTCGACAAAGTTTTGAGTTACACCAACGCCGATTCCGCCTCCCTGAGCTGGCAGGACGCAGCCCAACTGGTGGTCGATGGCGATGCCGCCTTTAACGTTATGGGCGATTGGGCTGAAGGGTTCTTCCGCGAACTCGGTGCGGAGCCTGAAGTTGGTTACGGCTGGGCTCCTGTGCCCGGAACCGGTGGAAACTTCCAATTCCTCTCTGACAGCTTCGTGCTGCCCAAGGGCGCACCCCACCGCGATGCCGCTATTGCCTGGTTATCCGTTGCTGGTTCCAAAGCTGGTCAGGACGCTTTCAACCCCGTCAAGGGATCTATCCCCGCTCGCAGTGATGGCGATGTGGACCTCTACGGCGTTTATCTGCAATCCGCAATGAACGACTGGGCCAACGACACCGTCGTCGGTTCCTTGACCCATGGTGTGGTTGCCAACGACTCCTGGAAGACCGAAATCGACACTGCCCTCGGCTTGTTCCTCGCCGGTAGCGATGCTGCCGACTTCCAGGCTGCTTTAGTTTCCGCATTCGAAACCTCTGGCCAGATTCAGGTCGGTGCCGCTCCTGCAGAACCCATCGAAGGTTCCGATATGGGTGGCCAGGTAGAGGTCTTCTCCTGGTGGACGGGTGGTGGTGAAGCCGCTGGCCTCGATGCCATGATTGAAGTATTTGCCGCAAAATACCCCAATATTGAATTCGTCAATGCCGCCGTCGCCGGTGGTGCTGGCACCAACGCCCGCGCTGTCTTGGCCACTCGCCTGCAGGCTGGCGATGCCCCCGACAGCTGGCAAGGCCATGCCGGGCAAGAACTGATCGGTACCTACGTGGCTGCTAATCAGCTTGAACCCGTGAACTTCCTCTACGAAGAAAATGGCTGGCTGGATGTCATGCCCGCGACCTTGATCCCCCTGATCTCTGAAGAAGGCAATATCTACTCGGTGCCCGTTAACATCCACCGCGCCAATGTGATGTGGTACAACCCCGACATCCTGGCTGCAAATGGCATAGAAGTTCCCACTACCCTCGACGAGTGGTATGCCGCCATGGACACCCTGGCTGCTGCTGATATTCTGCCGCTGGCCATGGGTGAGCAATGGACTGCCCTGCACCTCTTCGAGACAATCTTGCTGGCTTCCCTAGGCCCCGATACCTACAACGGCCTGTGGGACGGCACCACCGATTGGGGTGATGCAGCTGTGACAACTGCCCTTGAAGATTTCTCCAAGGTTCTCGGTTACGTCAATGCTGACGCCGCCTCCCTAAGCTGGCAGGATGCTGCTCAATTGGTGGTCGATGGCGACGCCGCCTTCAACGTCATGGGCGACTGGGCCGAAGGCTTCTTCCGCGAACTCGGCTCCGAACCCGAGGCTGGTTACGGCTGGGCCCCTGTACCCGGAACTGGTGGTAACTTCCAGTTCTTGTCAGACAGCTTCGTGCTGCCGGTTGGCGCCCCCAACCGTGACTCTGCAATTGCCTGGTTGACCGTTGCCGGTTCTAAAGAAGGCCAGGATGCCTTCAATCCGGTCAAAGGCTCCATCCCCGCTCGCAGTGATGGCGATGTAGCTCTCTACGGCGTCTATTTGCAGTCCGCTATGGATGATTGGGCCAGCAACAACGTGGTCGGCTCACTGACCCACGGTGTGACCGCTAACGACTCCTGGAAGACTGAAATTGATACCGCTCTCGGCTTGTTCCTCGCCAGTGGTAGTATTGAAGACTTCCAAGCTGCTTTGGTTGCAGGTTGCGCCAGCTCAGGCCCTTGCCAATAATCGTTTTTCATCAGGGCGGGGACGATCGTCCCCGCCCTGATTTTATTGGAGTACAATGTCATTGAGTGGGGTGTATTCATAAAGAACGTTATGCGTACACCGGACTTAATGGCAGTCGAGAGGAGATAAATGAGTACAAAAAATGAACGCATTCTCTCCATTGCCTTGGTCTCGCCCTCCCTTTTGGCACTGCTGATATTTGTGTACGGATTTATCGGTTGGTCTGGGCGAGTTTCCCTGAGTCAGTGGAAAGGCTTGCTGCCAGACTATACTTGGGCAGGATTTAAGAATTATGTGGAATTATTTTCAGATCCCCGCTTTCATATTGACATCCGCAACACGCTGATTTTTACCATCGTATTTGTGGTGGGTTGCCTGCTTATAGGCTTAGCCATAGCCCTGATGTTGGATGCTGGTCTCAAAGGAGAAGGCCTGTTCCGCAGTATTTATCTATTCCCAATGGCAATTTCTTTTATTGTGACAGGCGTAGTCTGGCGCTGGTTGATGAACCCGGCTGGCGGTTCTCGGATGAGCGGATTGAATTTGTTGTTCAAAAATATGGGGATGGATTTTCTCATCAATCCCTGGCACACTACCCCAAAATGGGGCATCGCAGCGATCGCTTTGGCGGCCATCTGGCAGATGTCAGGTTACACCATGGCGCTCTATCTCAGCGGTTTGCGGGCTATCCCTGGAGAACTGCGCGAAGCCGCTCAGGTGGATGGAGCCACCGAATGGCAGCTTTTCCGTTTGATCACGCTACCCCTTCTACGCCCAGTCACCCTCAGCGCGATGATCATCCTCGGTCATATCTCCCTGAAAGTGTTTGATCTGATTATCTCCGTGGCAGGCAAACAAATCCCCTTGGATGTGCCTGCCATTTACATGTGGCAGACCACCTTTGATGGCTATTTCTTCGCCCGTGGTGCGGCCATCGGTATCCTGCTATTGCTCAGTGTGGCGGTCCTCATTATCCCTTATCTTTATAACACCCTACGAACGGAGGCGGAGTTATGATCGCCAAATTACGCAGCCGAAAATTCACCAAGAATTTCTTGTATCTTCCCCTCGTTCTCATGGCACTCTTTTACTTGCTGCCTTTGTATGTCATGCTGTTGACGGGTTTCAAAGGTTTCGACGAAGTCAGCTTGAAAACCATGTGGGATCTGCCCAGTGCCATCCGGCTGGATAACTTTGTGGAAGCCTTCCAAAAATTATCGCCCTATTTAGTCAACAGTTTCAATATGGTGCTCCCCGCGGCAGTGATTTCATCGATTTTGGGCTCCATCAATGGCTATGTGCTGGCCAAATGGAAATTCAAAGGCTCCGATATCATTTTTCCGTTGATATTGTTTGGAATGTTCATTCCCTACCAGAGTATTTTAATTCCCCTGGTGGAATTCATGCGGCGGATCAACCTCTATGGTGGTTTGCCAGGCTTGGTGTTGGCTCACGTCATTTACGGTTTGCCAATTACCACACTGACCTTCCGTAACTATTACGCCAGCATCCCTAACGACCTCATCGAGGCCGCCCGGATTGACGGCACCGGATTATTAGGTTCTTATTGGCATATCCTATTACCACTATCTATCCCCAGCTTTGTTGTAGTACTGATCTGGCAATTCACCTCTGCCTGGAATGATTTCCTCTTCGCCGTTGTTCTGACCAGCCCATCCAATTGGCCGGTCACAGTGGCCCTCAACAACATGGCAGGCAGCCAAATCATCGCCTGGAATGTCCAAATGGCCGGTTCCTTTCTGGCCGCGGTGCCCACATTGTTGGTTTACATCTTCTTGGGCCGCTACTTCCTCAAAGGCATGATGTCTGGTGCTTTGAAGGGATAAGATAAGAGATAATTGATAGACTGAGTACACAAAAAGAAGCGTTTGGTACTAAACGCTTCTTTTTTTACATTACAAAATGATAGAATCCAGCCCTGAAAAAACAAAATAAGTGGTTCCCGTAATTCTATCAAAAAGTAACTGACAGCCGTCTGCAAATAAGTAGGCGGTTTTATTTTTTGTCTGCAAGAATTCATGCCCAACCAACAAATTTTCGATCAAATTGAATCTTCTATCTGGATATGCTACTTACAGAGAATAAAATTTTGAAGAACTAGAACGTACTTCATTAGCCGGCGAGAAGACCCGCTTGAAATGCAGCGAGGAAAGGGATTTGTGTTAAAAAAATCTCTGGTTGTCCTTGTCGCAATTTTCATCATCGCGCTACCATTAAAATGTTGTGCATGCGGGAGTTCAGGTTCCTGCTTCTCCCAACATTGCCACCCGGGCTGTTGCTTATCAAGAGGGGGCGCGGCCGCTTTGAGTGTACACACCCTTTTTTCGGGTAAATCCATCTTTGTGAGAAAGAAATTAGCATTGTCCAAAGAACTTGACAAAATGTAATAAATAAGATAAATTTAGTCGGTTATATATAAATTGAGATGGTTTAGTGGTGGGGCTGGGCGACTGAATACGATTATAGGTTAGGTTGGAATTGTCGCTTGGCTAAAGGTAACCGTACTTGCAGATTAAAAATTTAGCTGGTTTCGTTAAGATATGCGTCGCTTTTATGTTGGCCCTGTTTTTAGCAGGGTTCTTTATGCAGGTATCTTTCGCCCAAGTTGACACAAACGAGCCGGGGGTTGAGACGAGTGAACCATCCACACAAACAACCCATGAAGGACATAATTCTGAGAATGTAGAAAGTCCTGTTTCGTTTTCAAGTGAAGAAGAAGTAGCTAATCAAGATAATCAATCAAGCGTATCGGAGCAAGGGGGAGGAGATAGCGAAGGTTCTGAAATTCCCGCAAACACCGATCAGCCAACTGAAAGTGATAGCAATCTGGATGATCCTGACCCCTCAATTATCATTGATAATACATCTGGATTAGAAGATCCCGCGCCCTTATCTCAAGAAAATGAAACCGAGGGTGCTGATGCTGATGTTGCGGTTGAAGCTGAAACATCTGTAGAAGCTGTTGTTGATAATGAAGAGATCAGTGTCCCTGAGATTGAAAACCCTTCAGCTGAGCTGTGTGAGCAATCGGGCTTATCCGAAGATGATACCCACACCAATGTTGCCGCCAGTGAGTGTGCCATCATTGAAGAAGCTGAGGCTTTGGAGATGGCAGCAAACCCGGGAGATGATACAGAAGTTGAAGACCTAGAACCAACCCAAACGACGTCAGTTGAGGATGAATCCAACGAACCTGGTCAAATCATCGATCCAGTCCTCCCAGACCCATATTTCTATGTAACCGGAGTCAAGCATTCCTATCTGCCTATTGGCGGGGATTGCAGCGGCAAGACCAACTGCAATGTATCGGCGACACCCATCCAGGACGCGCTAAACTTCGCCAAAGGAAAATCGCTGGATGACAACTCCATATATTTTGAGAGTGGCACATACAGCGAAAACTTTATTATCGACGGCTTTAGCAATGAGTTGATCCTGCGACCGGAAGATTCGGCTACGGCATCATTCACAAATTCCATCAGCATCCTCAATAACAGCGTCCCGATCACCATTCGGGATTTTACATTTAATAATGGCTCCACCGTCACAGTCAATAATAGCTCCAACGTGACCCTGGTTGGAACCGATAACGCCGACTACTTTGATATCTATCTGACAGGCAGTGCAGAGATCAATCTTGAGGTAGGCGGTTCCGATGGCAACGATGAGCTTATCGTTAATGGCACCTCGGGGACTGACACGATTAAATTCCAAAGCAAGTTTACACGCAATGGGAACCAGACCGTTGAATATGAGGCGGTTGAGGGTCTGGGGGGGGATGGGGGGGGGGGGGGGGGCACGCTCGGCGGCCCGGGTGGAGAAAACAGCTTTGATATAAGCGGGGGGCACAGCGGGC
>JACKQG010007559.1_pt1 | contig 10880 bp, 8 predicted proteins | sample 8237621 | NCBI WGS metagenome assembly JACKQG01 (sample SAMN15677084, study PRJNA649215) | marine metagenome | biome: marine; feature: Black Sea; material: saline water; isolation source: suspended particulate matter (SPM) from the Black Sea western gyre | collected 2013-06-09/2013-06-10 | depth... | reverse complement strand
ATACCAGCTCACCATAATTTTGGCGACTCAGTTGCACTTATGAGTTGAATCCGCTTTTCTTTTAACCGGGAAGTTAACATAAAAACTACTAAATGCCGACTTGACTCCCTTTCGCCACCTAAACTATCAATAGTGGGTATCAAAGCAGAAGCTCGCTGATTTGGGCGGCGCACCGGCGAAATTTGTCAGCGGGGAGCGTCACGGTTTGCCATTTCGGACTGCGGCGTTTCATAAACGAGCGATAGTCGTCTAATTTGACGGCAAAAAAAACGTACCTGTCCTGGTCAAAATCGAAGACATCGACGCCGTTAAAGTCAACGTCTATGTTTTTTATCAAATAGACAAAAATGAAAACGGCCTGGTAAGCAGGGCCTAAAATCTGCTGCCACTTGACGAGGCCATCAACATCTTCGATTGTTACCCAGCATTCGAAGCCCGTCATTTTTTCCAGGGTGGTGCCGGTGAACTTTCTGCCCTTTACCTCGGTAATTATTTTTTTCCTGTCGGTAGGATATACCAAAAAATCGAAGCTCTTAACTTTGCCATCTGTAAAGGCCGGCTGTTTGTGCTCGTCTATCGAAGTGTATTTGATTCGATTGTCTATCAGCCAATTTTCGAAGGCCCGCTCATAGTGATTTGGAAAAGAGTCCTTTTTCATAGCTGGAGTCCTTCTCGCTACCCGCTGACTGAGGCATCAATAGCTGCTTATCAAGTTGTTTGGATTTATAATGTTATTTGCCGGCTCTGAACAAAAGCGGAACGAGCTCATTCAGGTATATTCGCCACAGCCGCCATTCGTGTCCACCTTCCGTGATGTATGCGACATGCTTGATGTTGTCGTTTTTCAATTGCGCGATAAGTTTCAGATTTGCCTGGAAAAGGAAGTCCTTATCACCGCATCCTATCCAGAGTAGATTAAGCTTGTCGTTGTTAACTTTCGCATTGGCCAAGAGGTCATCAATTGTCGGACTTTTTGGTACAGCCGAACTAAAAGCACCTACCCAGCCGAAAAGATCAATATTTCCCAGCCCAATAGTCAGTGACTGCCCACCGCCCATCGACAGGCCGACTATGGCCCGGTCTTTTTGTTCCTTACTTACTCGATAGTTTTTCTGGACATAAGGGATTACATCTTCGATCAGGTCCTTCTCAAAGGCTGCGTAGTTTCCAAGGCTTCTCATATCAGGGGGTGCTGAGGGTGTGTGGCCATAGGGCATTACGATAACGAGTGGTCTGGCTTTTTGTGTGGCGATGAGGTTATCCGCTATGAAGTTTGCTCTACCAACAACCGTCCACGCATCTTCGGTATCACCCATGCCATGTAAAAGATAAAGAACGGGGTATGGGAAATTTTCGCTCGTCTCGTAGCCGGGCGGTGTATAGACATAAAGCCCGCGAGTAACACCGAGCGAGTTCGACGGGTACTTATGCAGGTGGACCGTTCCGTGCGGGACCTGCTGCTGCTGGAAGAACATCGGCTCTTTACCGGGTATTTCGACAAGGTTCTTCGAGGTCCGAATCCACATTTTCTGCCAGGAATTGGCTGGGTCGACTATCTGCAGGCCATCGACGACAAAATTGTATTCGTAAATCTCCGGCTCGACAGGGCCCAAAGTAATGCTCCACAGGCCCGATTTGTTTCTGGTCATTGGCCGGACGCCGCGAGCAAACTGAGCATTCACACCCACACTTTTGGCGTTCGGAGCGTTTAGCCGAAACGTTACCCGGCCGTCTGAATGTACCTCCGGTGATATAATGGTTTGCCGTCTCGAAGCCGCTGCTTGAAGATGCGAAGTGTTACAAGCTAAAACCGATAGTAAAAAGAATAAAGACGCTGATTTAAGAAATCTCATTTTTCATACCTCCAAATAAATCCCGCACATTCCTGATAACGATAGCCGATACAAAACTAAATCAAGATTTAATATCTGATAAAAACTCATCGTAGTCAACAAGCTCCTGTTGGCCGGTTGCCATATCTTTGACGGCGAGCTTATTGTTTTTGAACTCATCACCAATGATTATACATTTGGCTGCGTTTTGTTCGGAAGCTTGTTTGAGCTGCTTGCTTAGCTTGGTTATCTTATAACTAAAATTGGCAGAAAAGCCAGCCGATCGCAGCTTCATTGTTACTTCGACCGTTACATCTTTGTAATTCTCATCAACGCATGAAACAAAATAATCAATCTTGGTTTTTGGTAACTGCTTTTCCAGAAGGCCTCTTTCTTTGAGCAGGATTTCCAGCACGCAATCACCCATACCCATGCCTGTGGCAGATACCGGTGGTCCGCCGAAATCTCGAAGCAGATTGTCGTATCTGCCTCCGCCACAAATTGCCCGAAGCTCGCCGGCGACATCATGAACTTCAAATACGATGCCGGTATAATACGCCAGCCCTCGAACAATACCCGGGTCATAGAGGCAGAAATCACCTACTCCCATCATATCCAAATTGTCAAGAACACACTTTATGTTGAGGAAAGCGCTTGATCCTTCTTCTACAAAATCTTTAAGCTGTGGTATCGAATCGACGCTCATAAAATCCAGTATTTTTCTGACTGTGCTTGTATCCGGAATTTGTTCAGCAAGGATTTTTTCAAAAGTATCGGGAGGCAATTTGTTTTTCTTGTCAAGGATAACATATATAGACTCAAGCTTGTCTTCGGGAATACCCAGGCTTATGAGGTAATCAGCCAGCAGTTGCCTGCTTGATATTTTGACTTTGATGTCTTTACTCGTAAGTCCAATTTCACGTAAGTAATCGACTGTTGTAAAAATCACCTCGGCGTCGGCAAGGGGGCTATCTTCGCCGATTATGTCGATGTTCCACTGAAAGAATTCCCGTAGCCGGCCTTTCTGTGGGCGTTCTGCTCGGAACAATCTCGGTACCGAGAACCACTTTATCGGCTTGGAGAGCGCATTGATCCGCTGGTTTACCATTCGTGCCAGAGTCGGTGTAATTTCAGGCCTCAGGGCCAGGTCTCTGCCGCCCCTGTCGCGTAGAGAGAAGAGCTGCTCGACTATCTCGTCCCCGCTTTTAATCTGAAACATCTTTAGAAGCTCGAATATCGGCCCATCGTATTCTTCAAAGCCGTTGCGGACGGAGACCTTCTTCCAGCCATCGATTATCCAGTTTCTGACAGCCATTTCGGGCGGATAAAAATCCCTTGTCCCTTTTACCGGCGGTATCTTCATCTCTTTCTCTTTTTCTGCTTTTTCTTTGCCTTTTGTTTTTCAGTTACGTTATTTTCGAATTTTATCTTTATGTACTCCTCCATCTGCTTGTCGTCTGTAAAGTGCAGCTCGTAATCATATTCCCCCTCGACAAAATCGCAGTCTCCGTGACGATATCCTCTGCAGATGTTCGGTCTTTTATCGTAAATCTTACAGCGATGGTCTTTTTCCGAGAGGTGCCTGCACGGGTTGTTTATGTTGATATACCAGTCGCCTTCCTCTACGAAGACCGTCATATTCTTATGACACAGGTACCATCTTATATCATCGAAATCATCCTTGTCTTCGGGCGTTTCAATGGGCAGCGCAAAATACTGACAGCACAATCCAGTACACTTTTCACATTGACTTTTCTTCGCCATATACAACAAACTCCAAATAACCCCAATACCATAGCTGAATCACTCAAGCGCATAACTATACGGTATTAGCAGTCAACCGTCAAGAAAAGCAATGTTCCCGCTTCTTGTGTTTATGCGTTACGCCAGAATGGGCGAAGGTTTTTAAGTTAATGATGGATATGGGATGGACGCTAATGGGAAAAAGAGTAGAAGTTGCGGGTTAGATTTGGTATTATTGTTTACCATTTGTTTTTGGAATATTGTAAAGGGGTGTGTAAAGCACAAACCCGCTGACTATGAGGACGGTAACAATGATAAGTAAAAGAATCTCAGCACCGATAACCATTGTTTTTTTACTTTTGAGCGTGCGGGTTTTAGCCGGCGACTGGCCGCATTGGCGCGGGCCGTTTCTGAACGGTTCGAGTGAAGAGAAAAACCTGCCGTCGAGCTGGAGCAAGACAGAGAATGTCGCCTGGGTTGCCTCTCTTCCAGGTCACAGCTCGGCTACACCTATCATTTCGAACGGCAAAGTTTTTATAAGCTCGACAGATACAAACAGCGGTGATTTGTTTGCACTTTGCCTTGATTCCGAAAACGGCACGGAGCTATGGCGAAAGAAGCTGGGAGTGTCCGGCAGAAAAGTGCCAAGGAACAATCCTTCCACACCTTCGCCTGTGACCGACGGCAGGTATGTGTATTTCATGTTTGGTTCCGGTGAACTGGCCGGGCTGGACTATGAGGGAAATGTCCTTTGGTCACGCAATCTCGAGGGTGAATACGGCAACATCTCCCTAAAGTACGGCTACAGCTCAAGTCCGCTGCTTTACAACGACATGCTGTATATCCTTATTCAGCGGCGTCATACGGCCTATCGCTCTCCTGAGGGCACCGGCCTCGATGCCTTCATTTTAGCTTTGGATGCGAGAACGGGTAAAAATATCTGGAAGCAGCCTCGCCAGACCGATGCGCTGAATGAGTCGCTCGATTCTTACAGCTCTCCGATACCGTTTAATCATTCAGGACGAGCCGAAATTCTCATAATCGGCAGTGACTATATTACATCTAATAATCCGACAACCGGCAAAGAACTCTGGCGCTATGAATATGCAAAGGAAAAGAGTACAAGGGGGCGTAATATCTCCTCAGTTGTGACCGGTGAAGAGCTTATTTATGGTGTTCCGCCGAGGGGCAGCCTGGGACTTTTGGCACTCAAGAACGGCCTCGAAGGTAATCTTTCAGATGACGATATAGCCTGGAAGTTTGACGGGCCTGCGCCGGACGTCAGCACCCCGCTTTATTACAAGGGCAATATCTATGTCCTTGGCGACAGAAGAGGCGGAGTTATGACGTGTCTGGATGCCGGTACAGGCCGACAGAAATGGCAGGGTGAACTCGGGGGCAGGGCCCCATGGTGGGCATCCATCACGGCAGGGGATGATAAGCTATACTGCATAAGCGAAGCGGCCGAGGCCGTTGTCCTTGCCGCCGATGACGGCCAGTTTAAGATCCTTTCGCGAATCGATATGGAAGACAAGGCTGTCCAGGCTTCAATCGCCATCGCCGACGGCCGGTTGTTCATCCGTACCGCCAACAAACTATTCTGTATCAGTAATTAGAGGAGCTTGCTGAGGCAAATACAAAGGAGGCTTCTAAGTAAGCATTTGATGGTTGAAGCAGACGTGTTCCTTTTCTCGTTATGGGGATTAATGTGCAAACCTTTTATATATTAATACCGGTCTTCGGGTATTGGGCTGAATTTCGCTTGTAGGCCGGAGCGGCAGTCATTAGAATGCAGTGCGAATTTAATCTGCTGGAGAATGATTTATGCAGAATCCCGAAAACAAACAAGAGTCTATCGAGCAGGCTAATACTGCACATCAGCCTGAGAAGATCTCTGAGTGCATCAGTAGCGATGCTGTCACCGAGCGCAAGCGGCAGGAGAACCTGAATATCATTCTACGCGACTTAGCAGTAAAGCTTAGCGCCATAACGGAGCTTGATGAGGTTCTGCATCTATGCCTCGAAGCAGCAATCGAGATATCAGGGATGGATTGCGGCGGAGTTTATCTTGTTGATGAAGCCTCCGGGGATTTAGATATGGCATTTCATAAAGGGCTATCGTCTGATTTTATCAGGATTGTTTTGCGCTTGGAGGCAGACTCAGATAGTGTGAGACTGATAATGAGGGGCAAGCCGGTCTATACGCAACATCAACTATTGGGTGTGCCGCTGGACGAGATGAAAAAACGTGAGGGTTTGCGTGCTATTGCTGTAATACCGATGCTTCACAAAGGTCGGATTGTCGGTTGTCTTAACATCGCTTCGCACACCTTGCGGGAGGTGCCTGCGTGGTCTCGGATGGTACTGGAGACAATTGCCGCCCAGATAAGCGGCACGGTTGTTCGTCTGAGGGCAGAGCAGGCTCTGCATGAGAGTGAACACAAATTTGAATCTATTTTTGATGCCGCGAATGACGGAATAGTCGTGGCGGAGCCGGAGACAAGAAAATTCTATACCGGCAATAAAATGTTTTGTCGAATGCTGGGGTATAGCCTGAAAGAGATTAAAGATATGGGAGTTTCTGATATTCACCCCGAGGAAGCCCTGCCTCAAGTTATAGAAAAATTCGAGAAACAGTCGAAAAATGAGTTTACACTCGCCAATGATATTCCGGTAAAAAGAAAAGACGGCAGCATTTTTTATGCCGATGTTAACTCATCCCTAATAACATTAGGAGGAAAAACACATTTAATGGGCATTTTTAGGGACATCACCGAGCGCAAGCGAGCGAAAGAAATTATTGAGAGTCTGGCAAAATTCCCCAGTGAAAACCCAAACCCTGTACTCCGAATATCAAAGGATTGTACGATCCTGTATGCCAATGACGCCAGCTCACCGGTACTGGAGACGTGGGGACGAAAAGTGGGCGAGCGTCTGCCGGACGATTGCTGCAAACGTATAGAGGAAGTTTTCGGTTCGGACAGCGTTTTCGGTTTTGAGTTTAAGTGCCACAACGGACGCATATTTTCGGTGGTATTGGCACCTGTAGTGCATGCAGGTTATGCTAACGCATATGGGCTCGACATCACAGAGCGCAAGAAGGCTGAGGAAGCTCTTCGTGAGAGTGAGAACAGATATAAGGCCGTGATAGATAACGCTGAAGAATGTATTGTCGTAGTACAAGACAGAAAGCTTCAGTTTGTTAATCCCCAGGCTATGGTTTTTTTGGGCTATACGGAAGAGGAATTAACATCTCGGCCTTTCATAGAATTCGTCCACCCGGACGATCAGGAGCGGGTAATGGAAATTCACCTAAAGCGCTTAAAAGGAGAGGAAGTTCCACATGTCTATGAATTCAAAATTGTCGATAAACAGGGTAACGCAAAGTGGCTAGAGAACAATGGAATTCTGATTGAATGGGAGGGCAAATCCGCTACATTAAATTTCCTAAGAGATATCACCGAGCGCAAGAAGGCGGAGTATGAACTTAAGAAGCACCAGTACTACCTTGAAAAGGCACAGGACATCGGTTGTATAGGAACATGGGAATTAGATATCGAAAAAAATATATTAATCTGGACGGATGAAAATTACCGGATTTTTGGAGTTCCTGCAGGGGCTGAACTTACGTATGAGATTTTCCTGGATTGCGTCTATCCGGATGACAGGGAATATGTCGATAAGAAATGGAAGGCGGCCCTCAATAAGGAACCTTATGACATTGAGCATCGAATTATAGTTGACGGCGAGGTTAGATGGGTCAGGGAGAAGGCAGAATTGGACTTTGATGATGAAGGGAATTGTACTCGCGGAATAGGTTTTACGCAAGATATCACCGAGCGCAAGAAGGCGGAGCAAAAACTTTTAGACAATCAGACAAAGCTTAAGTCTCTGGCTTCTCAGTTGACGCTTACAGAGGAAAGTGAGAGGCGCCGCATAGCTACGGAGCTGCATGACCACATAGGCCAGTCTCTTGTGTTTTCCAAGATCAAACTTGACGAACTTCACCAATCTGCAACCTCCAGCGAGCTTACAAAGGCCCTGGATGAAATATGTAACAATATTGGCCAAATCATTCGGGACACTAGGTCGTTAACATTTGACCTAAGCTCTCCTATATTAAATGAACTTGGTCTTGAGGCGGCTGTTGCCGAATGGCTTGACGTGCAAGTCTGGGAGAAACACGGTATCGAAACTGAATTTATCGATGATGGACAGCAAAAGCCGCTGGATGATGACATTCGGGCGTTTTTGTTCCGCAATGTGCGGGAATTGCTTGTTAATGTCATCAAGCATGCCCAGGCACACAAAGTAAAGGTTTCTGTTCGCAGAGTTGACGAGCATATACAGATCGATGTCGAAGATGACGGCAAAGGATTTGACGCTGTAAAAGCGATGTCAACAGCAATTGAAGATACCAAATTCGGGCTTTTTAGTATCCGGCAGCGATTGGAGCAGTTAGGCGGACAGTTTGAGATTGACACCGAAGAGAGGCGAGGCAGTAAGGTTACGATGACGGCACCGCTTAAACGGATAAAATCGCAAAGTTAATCCGGATAACTCATAGTGTCCGGCGAAAACATCAGTTTTGCAGAACCTTCATAAACGCAGAAGGAGGTCTGATATGCGCATTGAAAAAGACTTTACCCCAAAAGACAAAAGTATCCCCAGCGGGAAAGGCGGAAGATATACACCGGGATTTACTTTAATAGAGCTATTGGTAGTTATCGCCATTATTGTTTTATTGATGGCGGTCCTGATGCCTGCATTGCAGCGTGTTAAGGGACAGGCCAAGGCGATTGCCTGCCAGTCGAACCTGAAGCAGTGGGGCCTTTACTTTTCGATGTACACAGACGACAACAACGGTAATTTTCATAGAGGCTGGAACGTCGGGGCGGACACGCAGTTTAGCTGGATGGCGGTGCTGCGACCATACTATATACACAACCAGGAACTCTGCTGCTGTCCGACGGCTACGAAGCCTTACGACCAGGGCTGGCAGGTACCGCTTGCGGCATGGACGAACTATTATGACGAGTACGGCAGTTATGGGATTAACATATGGATTACCGATCCGCTGCCGGGGCGGGAGGGTGGTAAGCCGGGTGAGCATTACTGGAGAAGCCGCGATGTCAGTGGTGCGGCTAATATACCTCTGTTTCTGGATGACCTGTGGTGGGATACGAGGCCGCACCACACCGATAATCCTCCATTATTCGAGGGTCAGAGGGACGACTGGACTTCGAATGCGATGAAAATGCTCTGCATTAACCGGCATGATGGATTTGTGAACAGCGTGTTTGCGGATTTCTCTTCCAGAAAGGTCGGGCTGAAGGAACTCTGGACTTTGAAGTGGCATCGGGAGTATGACACAACCGGGCCGTGGACACAGGCGGGGCTTGTTCAGGCTTCCGACTGGCCGGAGTGGATGAAAGGATTCAAGGACTACTGATTTTTTACGCTCTCCAGGGGCGCTGTCTTTCTATTTTGCCTGCTAAGATGTCCCGGGCAATGAGCGCATCTTCGATGACTTGGAAGTCGAACATGCCGACGCAGAGGAAATCGGCACCGTTTTGAAAGGCATATTTGAAGCCGTCTCTTGGATGAATAGCACCGGCGGCCAGCACCTTGTAAGCGATCCAGGGCTTTTTCACCGTCTTCATAAACTCTACGGTTTTTTCCGGGTACTTGTCCCAGTAGTTGTCCTCGTTGTAGTTATCAATCACGTCTTTTTGCTGCTCAGGCTTTCGTGTGGACCAGTATTTGGTGCTGTGGTGGGTTTTCATATAGAAGTCGGCGTTGATGCCTGCTTTTTCAGCGGCCATGGGTGTGCGGAGATTATGCCCACCGACACCGGCGATGATGCCGTTTTGTTTGATAAAATCCACGACTTTTCCTATAAGGTCGGTACGGCCGTTCCGGGACCAGTTGTCTCCGATATTACCAATCACAAAAGCCCCGGTTGCTCCACCATCGATTGCTTTCTTGACGTCAGAGGTAAGGTCATTAGTCTCTGCTGTGCATTGTGCGAACCACTGGATTTTACCGCCTCTTTCGTTCCAGTGTTTTTTCAGAAGCCCGGCCGAGCCGGTGCCAGTGATGATAGTATTGATACCGTTTTCCTCGCAAATCCGGAGGGTTTCTAAAATCTTTTCATCCGTGAAATAGTGGTTCAGTAAAGAAGATACATAAATCAAATCCCTGCTGTGGGCGTATCCGCTGATTAGATTTCCGCCGCAGATTATCCTGCTTATCCTGACATTACCGATTTTGCCCTCGGGCAGGCCTTTAGAAGAGCCTGCGGTTTGTTTGGCGGGCTTGTTCATTTGTGCTAATAGAGCTTTTTCTTCGAGACTCACAACGGATGTCACGGCGGCCGAAGCAAGGAGGGATTTTTTGACGAACTGTCTGCGATTCAAATCTTTTGACATTTTCTGCACCCTTCTATGGAGTGTTAAACGTGTTACGCCCGCCAGGGACGGCGTCTGTTCAATTTACCGGAGAGCGCATCTTTTGCTATGAGTGCATCTTCGATAATCTGAAAATCGAACATCCCCACGCAGGCAAAATCAGCCCCATTTTCGAAGACATATTTGAAACTGTCTCTCGGATGAATTGCCCCGGCGGCCAATACCTTAAAGGCAATCCATGGTGTATCCAGCGTTTCCATAAACTTTATAGTGTCTTTCGGAGTTCTGCTCCAGATATTGTCATTCTCCGGGTGAATCTTAGCCGACCAGTAATTCCCGGGATGCAGTGTTTTTACCCAGTAATCCGGTTTGATGCCTGCTTTGATACAGGCTTTAACCGTACTGAGCAAGTGTGCGCCCATTCCGCCGGGTATGCCCTGCTCCTTGATGTATTCGAGCGCTTCGCCCAACAGGTCAACCTGCCCTTTTTCGACTGCATTATCTGCCAGACCACCCTGTATATAGGCAGAATGGACCCCGCTATCGACGGAACGTTTTATTCCGGTCTTGATGTCCGGCCCGCCGGCACAATCGGAAATCCACTGAATATTTCCACCTCTTTCATTCCAGTATTTATTGATGACCCTGTCGGAAACAGGGTTAGTCAAAATCGTATTGATGCCGTTCTCCTCGGCCAGCTCCAGTGTCTCGAAGATTTTTTCGTCGGTATGATAAGCGACGACTAACGTAGAGACATACGTCAGGTCCCTGCTGTGCGCCCAGCCGCCGATGAGATTTCCGCCGCAGATTATCCTGCTGATGTTAAGGTTGCCTATTTTGCCTCTCGGTAGACCTTTGACTGGCTTTGCGGTTTGTTTGACGGGCTTGTTCATTT
>JACKQG010007558.1_pt1 | contig 10880 bp, 11 predicted proteins | sample 8237621 | NCBI WGS metagenome assembly JACKQG01 (sample SAMN15677084, study PRJNA649215) | marine metagenome | biome: marine; feature: Black Sea; material: saline water; isolation source: suspended particulate matter (SPM) from the Black Sea western gyre | collected 2013-06-09/2013-06-10 | depth... | reverse complement strand
AACCCTTGAGCACAGCGATCAAGGCGGGAACGCCCTTGCCTTCCTTGTACTGGGAGCGAACGATGTGACCGGGACCCTTGGGGGCGACCATGATCACGCTGATGCTGCGCGGAGGCTTGATTAGCCCGAAGTGAATGGCGAAGCCATGCGTGAAGAGAAGGGTTTTTCCCTTGGACAAGTTGGGCTTGATCTCGTTTTCGTAGACCTCGGCCTGCTTCATGTCGGGCACCCCGATCATGATGACGTCGGCTTGGCGAGTGGCCTCGGCCACGTCGACGACCTCGAAGCCGTGCTTCTTGGCGATCTTGATGGACTTGCTGCCCTCATAGAGGCCGATGATGACCTTGCAGCCGCTTTCCTTAAGGTTTAGGGCGTGAGCATGGCCTTGGGAGCCATAGCCAATCACGGCGAGCGTTTTGTTCCTGAGAGAGGTAACTTTGGCCTCTTTTTGCGTATAGACTTTCGCGGGCATGGGCTGACGTATTGGTGGTGATTAGGTTGAATAGAAAATAAAAATCTGGCGGGAAAAGATCAATTGTAGAGTTTCCCGCGTCGAATGGAAACAGTGCCGGTGCGAGCTTGCTCGAGAACGCCGAAGGGGGCGATGAGCTCCAAAAAGGCCTGCAGCTTGCTCTCGTTGCCCGTCACCTCGACGATCAAGCTATCGGTGGAGACATCGATGATCTTGCCTCGAAAGATATCGCATATCTGCGTGATTTCAGGACGTGATCGGGAGTCGGCATTCACTTTGACTACTACCAGCTCCCTACCCACGGCCTCGCCCTCAACAAAGTTCTGGATGTCGATGACGTCGATGAGCTTGTCGAGTTGCTTAACGCATTGATCGAGTGACTTGTCGTCACCTTTAAGCGTGGCGGTAATTCGAGAACGTCCTTCGACGTGAGTGGGCCCGACGTTGAGGGTGTCTATATTGAATCCACGTCCACTAAAAAGCCCGGTAATGCGAGCGAGGACGCCGAACTTGTTCTCGACCAGTATGGAGATAACATGTCGCATAGTATTGTTTTATAGGTAAATGGTGGACGGCACAGGACTCGAACCTGCGACCTACTGGGTGTAAACCAGTCGCTCTAACCAACTGAGCTAGCCGTCCGTCTCATTGTGCTTAGAAGAAAGGGTGTCGTAGAATAGGGGAAGACGAGACAGAAGCAAGCGAGAAGCGCCGCACCTACTTGACGTTGACTCTGATTTTTTTAGGTCCGAGCCTGGGCATGGAACCCGAGCTCGAGCCGCCGGAATGGCTTGAGGGAGAGAGAAGGGAGCGTAAAGAAGGGGAAGAACCGGAACCGGAAGAAGGGCTGGCAGGAGCAACGGTCCGGCGAGAAGTCGAGGAAGGTGGAGCACCTCCGACGGCAGTCTTGGTACGGACAGAACCGAGTCCGTAAGAGGGTTGCCCAGCGGAAGCTCTGGCAGGAAGAGGAGGAGTCACGCCCCGGAATTGGCCGGAACCCAAGCCCTTGCCGGCAGATGGGGTGGGCAAATCCTTGGATCCTGCCTTCTGCACGGGAAACCCCGGTTCGGTCGACCTTCCTCGGCGAAACTGATATCGGTTTACGTCTTGCAACGACATTTTGTTCACATTGTTCATCCACTCGTCCACCCGCTTGTCGATAGCTCCATAATAGCTATCTCGGAATTCCACGGAAGCGACGGCGGGGGCACGGACTGAAAGCGCGGCTCCATCGGCACTCTTACCGGACAGTGGCGAACGCTTGTCGAAACCTCGGTCGAAGGAAAGAGTTTTTCCTTGATGAAGCTTCTGAGATTTGATTGCCGAGTCCCCCATGGGATAACGTTTACCGCCGAATCTTGAATAATTCTGAGGTATTTGCTTGAAGGGAATGCGACGATTGAAATTGGAGGATAATCCGGGTGATGAAATTCGCTTGGCGGACAAAACGTTTAATTTACCATCAAAAGCGCGTATACGCTTGGTGAAATCGTTCTGTCGTTGTTGCCCGTGCAAGGAAAACACAACAGCCGAAAAGGCTGCGGAGAATAGAGCGACTTTAGCTTTGGCCCCCATAAGCAAAACCAAAAAAATCACATTTAGTTGAGAAGCGCGAACTTTTTCTCTTTCCGAAAGACCTTCATCCCTCCATTACCAAGGGCTACCTAAGCAAAGTGAAGACCTACCTAGATTTACTGGAGCACGTCAAAAGAGATGGCGTATATCGAGACGACCGAACGGGAACGGGGACTTGGTCCGTTTTCGGGGCGCAAGCTCGCTTCTCTATGGAGGACGGCTTTCCCCTGCTTACAACGAAGAAGTTACACCTTCGATCCATCATTCACGAGCTTCTATGGTTTCTAAAGGGAGAGACGAATCTGCAGTACCTGCATGAAAACAAGGTCAGCATTTGGGACGAATGGGCAGATGAAAATGGTGACCTCGGCCGAGTCTACGGAGCCCAATGGACCGACTGGCGGAAACCCAACGGAGGTTCCGTAAACCAAATCGAAGAAGTGATCCGTTCCATTCGAGAAAATCCGGACAGCCGTCGGCACATAGTTTGCGCATGGAACCCAGGCGAGCTTGAACAAATGGCCCTGCCTCCATGCCACGCTCTCTTCCAGTTTTACGTCGCGGAAGGAAACCTGAGCTGCCAACTCTACCAACGGAGTGCTGACATTTTTCTCGGAGTACCCTTCAACATCGCGTCCTATGCACTCCTTCTGATGATGGTAGCCAAAGCGTGCAACCTCCGCCCAAAGGAATTCGTACACACCTTCGGGGATTTGCACCTCTATTCCAACCATGAGGAACAGGCGAAAATCCAGCTTTCCCGCAAGCCCATGAATCCGCCTCGCATGTTGATCCACGGAAACCAAAAAGAAATCTCAGATTTCCGGTACGAGGACTTCGAACTGGTCGACTACGAGTGTCACCCCGCGATCAAGGCGCCAATCGCAGTGTAAACCAATGATGAATTCAGAGAGTGTACTTGCTCGCCTACTTCGTTTCCTCGGTCGCCACTTGATTTCTTGGGGTTCACCGACCGCAGACCCCGTTCCTGCAACCGATTTCCGTTGGAATGATCCACAAAACGAAGAAGAAGCCGTCGATTTTCTGGTCGCAAGAATTAAGGCAACGACCAAAAAAAACGATTTTACGGCAATTGCTCTCGTAGGCCCTTCCAACAGATTCTCCAAAGAAGTTCACGAAAGGCTTAGTTTTGACTTCTCTGTCCGCCGATTTGACTCCGCAATGGACATTGCTCGACTTCCCGACGAGGAACGAAACAGGTTGGTCGTGACCATCGCATCCTCGAAGGCAAAAGCAATACACGAAGTAGCCCTCGCTCTCCTTTCCGACGAACGGACACGGAATCTGCCCTTTGAATATGCCGTAACCCCAAAGCAAGAGAACAAGGGCATCAACCACATGTGGGAAGACTCGGTGGACTTTATTTCACCTCTACATGCTCAGCCCGTCGATTGCCTAACCCTTTTCCAGGAATCATTGGAAAACTTTGATCCTAAAACTGGTATTCGCGACTTTCTCGACCTCGTGCAATGCGTGAATCAGATCGTAGCCAACAACTTACCCGGAGACATAGCTGAGTTTGGGTCATTCAAGGGCCAAAGTGGATATCTTCTGGGACGCTACCTTGAGGAGATAGGTTGCGACAAACGCCTCTTTCTCTTCGATATGTTCGAATCCTTCCCGCGAGAATCAATCGGCATCGACCACTTTTGGAGTGAAACTCACGAAGTTGATTACGAAGAAGTGAAGTCCAAATTCAGTGAACTTCAAAATGTTAAATTCGTGAAAGGAGATTTCACTCAAACCTTTCCCAAAGCCGAATGCGGGAGTTTGTCTCTGGCTTTTGTCGACTGTGATTCGTATCGAGGGACGAAATACCTGATTGAAGAAATCTTTGACGACAGGCTTGTAACAGGCGGCTTAATGATTTTTGAAGATTATGGGCACGCCGGCCTTCTGGGCAACCGTCTAGCGGTTCACGAAGCTTTCGACAACAAAGCCGGAGCCTTTTGTTTCTTTTCTCAATTCAGCGGATCTTTCATCGTTTGCAAAACGGGAATTGGGCAATCATGAGCTTTTCTCTAAAGGCTATCGCGGCGACGTCGCTGGATCGAGTGATCGGGAAGGACGGAGACCTGCCTTGGCGACTTCCCGACGACTTGAAATGGTTCAAGAAAATCACCTCGGGGCATACCATATTAATGGGGCGCAAGACTTGGGATTCGCTCGGGCGAGCCTTGCCGAATCGGCGAAACTTGGTGTTGAGCCGCACCATGGAAGCGGTCGAAGGGATGGAGGTCGTCCGTTCCCTCGAAGAGCTCGAAACGATTGGTCTTTCAGGAGACGTATTTGTAATCGGCGGTGGCGAACTCTATGCGCAATTGCTCGAGAAATGCGTGGAGCTATACTTGACCACCGTCCTCCGCAAGGTGCCCGACGGAGATGCTTTCTTCCCCGAGCACGAACACCTTTTCGATCCTGATGAGATTTTGGCTGAAACGAAAGATTTCGTCCTTCAAAGGTGGGTCAGAAAAACCTCAGAATAAAAGGGCAAAGTTTAGCTCGATACAAAGCCTAAACCCAAGTCGAGTCCCTGCGAAAGCCCGAGGTTTCTATTTCGAGAGACAGGGTGACCTAAACCGCTTTCGCGCCAGTGCGACTTTTTCCTGAACGAAACAACCATCGAGATGATCGTTGACGAGTCCCATCGCTTGCATGAATGCATAGGCGGTAGTTGGCCCGACAAAACTCCAACCGCGCCGCTTCAGGTCTTTGCAGAGAGCCTTTGAGCCGGGTGTCTGACCGGGAAGAGATTTCTTGGTTACGGTACCCAGATGCGGCTCAGGCTCGAAACTCCAAAAATAGATGGCGAGAGAACCGTATTCATCCACGAGTTCACAGGCTCTTTTACTGTTGTTGATGGTCGATTCTATCTTTCCGCGATGTCGGACGATTCCGGCATCCGACAGAAGATGCTCGACATTGCGCTTGGTAAATCGAGCGACCTTTTCAAAGTCAAAGTTTTCAAATGCTCGTCGAAAATTTTCTCGTTTTCGTAGAATGGTTATCCAACTGAGTCCGGCTTGGAAGCCTTCCAAGCAAATTTTCTCGAAAAGCCGCAAGTCATCATTCACGGGAAAACCCCATTCGTGGTCATGGTAGAAAACGTAATCCTCCGCGCCGGCAGCCCACCGGCAACGCCATTGACCATCCGCTCCTGCCCCCAAGCAAGAATCCATTCGTAAAAGACCTTGCTTAATAATAAGGTTTTAAAAGCAGGTAAACGATCGGTCCGGTGATCGCCACATAGAGCCAGACGGGAAAGACCTTCTTCGCCATTGTTCGATGCCTCTCGAACTGATTGGTAAACCCGGAGACGAAGGTAAGCAGTATGAAAGGCAGGCTAATGGCCGCCAAGGCAATGTGTGAAAGCAAAATGCAGAGGTAAAGCAAACGCATGCCGCCTGCCTCTTCCCTCTCCGCATCATTCAAGGCGCCATCACCGTCAAGATCTCCGTAAATCGTCTCGGCAGTGGTGAAGTGATACGCCAGGTAGCAAAGGAGAAAGAGCAGCGAACAAGACATCGCTACGTAAATCCATCTTAGATGACTCTGCACTTTCCCGCCTTTGATGGAAAAAATCGCCATCGACAAAGCAACAGCCGCCCCCGAATTCAAAAGTGCGTGAAGAGGAGGAAGGAAGTCCAAGCTCATACCCTCGGGCAGATTAAACTTAACAAAACGCATAAGCCCTACCAAGAAAAGCACGGCAGCGGAGATGACCCACACTGCAACGGTTAACTTCTTGGCTAATGCTTGCTTCGCATCACGACCACGATAAGATTCAATTTCACTCATATTGCCTGCCAACCGAAAGGTGGTATTTTCTCAAACTCCGGACTGGAGGTCAAAGGGCACGAAAATCTCTTGTTCGTCGATCCGAACTTGAGCCCACAACCGGAAGTGACCTGTGCTCGGAGGCCGAAAGCCAAAGGTAAGGGGTCCGCGATACGTTTCCTCCCCCTCGACGGGGATCAAGTTTTCCTTGGGATGGAGATGAGCGAAGCCTCGGCATTCGTCATCGAAGGCGACGAGATGAGCAAAAGCACCCATGACCGGTTGCAACGCTACTGGCTTTCCCTTGGCATCACGTGCTTCGAAACGAAGGTACTCATCCTTGCCCACGGAAAGACCGGAAGACTCAGGAATTAAGGAAAAGGAATATCCCGCTCGTTCGACATTAAAACTTTCGCCCCCGGCGAGTGAACCCGGTTGACCCGCGACTTCGAAACCTGCGGAGAGAAGAACGCGACGAGGACTTCTGACTGGAATGAAATCGAAAAACACGCGATATGCACCCGCGGAAGAAGGGGTGAGCGAAAAAGTCCATACACCGGGAAATTGTGGATCGGGAACAGGATGCAGATGCATGTAGTCCCCAAGGGCGGGATCGATGGCAAGAAGGTGTATTTTTTTAGTATGACTCAAGGCGACGTCATCAAAACCTAGGGGCGACCCATCGAATTGATGAATGTCGGCGCGGAAGCGGCATGGTTCTCCAATACGAAGGTCATCGAGGGCTTCCAATTTGAGGCTCAAGGGCCAAGATCGGCGAGTAAGATCCACGAAACCGGAATCACCGGGACCGCAGTAATCAAGGGCGCCCTCTGAGTTGTAGGTCTCGGCGTGCAAAAAGTCGCAGGGTTCCACCGGAATCGCCCTTATCGCCAAATAGGCGGCAAAGAAAGGGAGTGTACAAACCGCGAGGCGAATGCCCGTAACCTTGGCGGAAGTTTTCGTGGTCGAGTCGGTGGCGCTATTTTTCATTGCTCAACCCCCCTTTCAGTCGGGCCAAAAAGTCATCCTCCGCCCAACCTTTTCCCGGCACCTGGTAGACGATTTGTCGGCGACTATTTACGACGAGTGTCCGCATGGTGTGGTCGAGAGTCGTGGGATCATCCCTTTTGCGACTAATACCGAACTGGCGGACAAGATCGTCGATCACGGACTTGGGCGCAGTGGCAAAACGAAAGTTGGATTCATCGACTCCGTAGGCAAGGGCATAAGTCTTGAGCACGCCGGGAACATCATATTCCGGATCGAGCGTAATGGAGAGAAACTGTACATCGGGAAGATTATTGGCGAAAACGAGGTTTTGCAATCGTCTCATGCGATTGGTGGCCGCAGGACACATCTCTGCCATCGAGCAACGAGTAAAAATAAAGTTCAGGACGGTGCTCTTGCCATCGAAAAAGTCGGTCGTGAGCAAGTCACCGTCTTGATCGAAGAGAGCAAACGGGGGAAGATATTCACCGATGGTGCGTATGGGGTCGTCGCCGCGACTCAACGTATCCCTCCTGAGCATACGGTTTACATTGTCAAAGCGATTGCGACAAGTAGGGTCATCGGGCCAAATGCTCGATAAGCTCAAGGTCCGGTTAACCGGATCAGATCCCGGGACTTTCTCAACCGTTGCCCGAAACACCTTGCCGGGAGACAGGTGACCAAAATCACCGGGCTCCACTTGAAATTCAATGGATTTTCCGAGATCGAGTTCGGGAAAACCAAGCACTTTGCGACCAATCGTTTGCGGAATAGCAGTAATGCGACTGGCATTTCGGTCTATGGACAAAACTTCAGCACGAATCTCGTTAAAGCCAACGGATGATACGGTTGCTATTCTATCCTCATCCCCACACGCAGCAAAGAAAAGCAAGGAAAGGCTATAGCAAAACGGAATAAGCCGAGATATTGAGAATGGAAACATGAATAAGTCGTTAAACATGAATAAGTCGTTAAAAAAGACAATAGTAATGGACTTGCGAAAGATCAATATGTCATTAGTAATACTGTTTGTCCAAAACGAAATCACATTAGAATTCCTTAAGTGGGGAAAAAAGGAAACCAAATCAAATACATGAGTACCAACTCCCTCATGGCATGGGGCACCTTTTATGCAGTCTGGCTACCGATCGCCCAAACGCTTGCCGTTCATTGTTGCTCCGGCACTCGCCCAGATTCTCGTATGTTTCGCACATCACACGTCACAACGATGCAAAAAATTCGAATGTGAGCTAAGCTGAATCGAGTCATTAGAGATCCTTTCAACACCAGAACCCCGCGCAATGACCTTGCCACATTCTAGAAAAATGATGTTTTAAAATAACCCTAAAGTAAATTTTACAGGAATGAATTTCAACGGATCCAAGGAATATGCAGCGAAAGCTGATGTTGCATCGTTTGAGGGAACGGCACGACTCAACTGCTCGGCCCTTTTCGAACTCACAAAGCCCAGACTGAGTATGCTCACAGTCTTTACGGCTGCACTTGGTTACCTGGCCCACTACCCGCTCAACAAGGAAGCCCTTACATTTTGGTCATTGATGCTTGGAACTTCCTTGGCGGCAGGAGGGGCTGCCGCTCTCAATCAATGGATGGAACGCCTCGAGGATGCCCGAATGCCTCGGACAGCAGGACGCCCCCTCCCCTCCCGTTTAATTGAACCCGAAACTGCCTTAGCCTTCGGACTGGGCATATCCGCCATCGGCGTGCTCATACTCTGGTTCGGAACTAATGCTTGGGCGACGGGACTCACATTGGGCACTTTGCTGACGTACCTTCTGATTTACACTCCGCTCAAGAAAAAGACCGTTTACGCCACCGAGATCGGGGCAATCGCCGGAGCCTTGCCACCACTCATCGGGTGGGTGGCGGCGGCTGGTCAACCCACCACTTTCGGTTGGGTACTCTTCGGCATCCTGTTTGCTTGGCAGCTCCCTCACTTCATGGCCATAGCATGGACATATCGTGAAGATTATCGCCGAGGTGGATTCGTGATGCCTTCGCATGCCGGCGACGGCGGCGAAAGTTCCGCCCGCAAGAGCTTACTTTACGCGATACTCCTCACTGGTTTAGTGCTTGCACCCTTCTTCGCTCCCTTGGGCCAACCTCAACCCGGATGGTTCTATCTCTTGAGCGCCACACCTCTCAGTGTCTACATTCTGTGGGCATCGGCGAAATTCTTATGGAGCAAGAATCGCGATCTAGCGGCCCGCAAGCTGTTCTACGCAACCATCATTTATTTACCTATCCTGTTTGTGGCCTTGGTGGTCGACCGTTACCTATAGGACCTAGCAACGTTTACAGCCAAAACAAGCGATGATACGAATCTTGCGTCTAGCTCTCAATCTTCCGGCATTGCTCGGTCTCATGGTTCTGCCTTGCTTCTTGGGCAGTTGTTCACGCATCGACCACAAGCAATCCACCTTGGATCCAAAGGGCATCGTGGCTCAAAACATGTATGACCTGTTCATGCTATCCATCTGGATCACCATCTTCCTCTTTTGCGCCGTTGGCGGGTGCCTACTCTTCGTGCTATGGAAATATCGTGCAAAGGACGAGGAAGACGCCAAGGAAATCCCACCGCAGACCCATGGAAACCCGAAGATTGAGACTACTTTAATTCTAGTATCTTCGGTAATCTTGTTGATCCTTGCCATCCCAACGCTTCAAGGCGTAGTTCTTTTTAACCGTGTGCCCGACCCGAACGACGCGGAAATGCTAAAGAAACTCAAACTGGAACGCTCCACGGTCGAGGACGCAATCACCGTCAACGTTACGGGAAAGAGATTCTTCTGGGTTTTCGAATATCCCGAATACGGTATAGTAACCGCCAACGAACTGGTCTTTCCAGCTAGCAAGGCCGTACGTCTCAACCTTCGCACAGAGGACGTAATCCACAGTTTTTGGCTTCCGAAACTCGCGGGCAAAATGGACCTTATACCGGGACAAGAAAATTTCATCTGGTTCGTAGCCGATCAGGAAAAACTTTTATTTCAAACGGACAAAGAGGGACTCAAGACTCCGGCAACCATCGCAGAAGCAATGCCCGCCGTGCATGACGGTTCACTGAGAGAAGCTTTGTTCAAGGATCGTTCGTTCACCGACGAGTTCGACCCCGTGGGCGGTTTGTTTTACGGGCAATGCGCCGAGTTCTGCGGCAATTCACACGCCTACATGCAATTTCGGGCCATGGCACAGACTGATGCAGACTTCGACGAATGGGTGGCACGGTTTCAGGATGCCCAAAACCCGACAAAACAACCTCAGCCCTATAATCCCGAAAAGGAATACGCGACCGGAGACGTCGTTCTGATCGCTGACCCCGAACTGGGTGAAGGAGCGCTCCGTGAATGGGTGGCAACGGGAGACGTAGAGAAAGGTCAAGCACCGGATATAGCTAAAGATTCATGGGGCAAAAGACATGACGCCGACTACGAACACGGTAAGCAACTATTCCCGGTCAGTCAGTGTAGCCAGTGTCACGCCGTCAACCGCACGGGACTTGGCGAAAAAGGCCCGAACCTCACCCTCTTCGGGTTACGCACCTCACTTGCCGCAGGCTGGATGCGCAACGATGAAGAAAGCCTCGCCAAGTGGCTAAAGAATTCCAACGAAATTAAATTCGGAAACTTGATGTGGAACGGAGAGGGCGTAAATGACGCTCACCCTGTCCGTAATCTACATAAGGACGAGAAGAAGGTGGATCAGCTAATTGCCTTCCTGCTCGGCCAAAGCTAAAACGATAAAAGAAAACCTCCAGCACCTGCGATCACCATGGCTACCGAATCCGTAAAGTACGTTGCCCCGGAAACGAAAACGAAGACTCTTCTGGATGTCTTCCGTCGCCCTGACCAACACGTCACGGGCATCCGCGACTGGCTCACCACCATCGACCACAAGAAGATCGGTCTCCTGTACGGTTCGGTCGCCCTCTGCTCCCTGATCTTCGGAGGCATGCAAGCCTTGCTTATCCGCTCGCAGTTGTGGGCACCGAACCAAGAGTTGCTCACTCCTCGGGAATACAACCAAC
>JACKQG010007557.1_pt1 | contig 10882 bp, 8 predicted proteins | sample 8237621 | NCBI WGS metagenome assembly JACKQG01 (sample SAMN15677084, study PRJNA649215) | marine metagenome | biome: marine; feature: Black Sea; material: saline water; isolation source: suspended particulate matter (SPM) from the Black Sea western gyre | collected 2013-06-09/2013-06-10 | depth... | reverse complement strand
AAATAATTCATTAGTAGAAGTTTATACTAACCAAGGCTCAATTAACAATCCGCTAAAACGTGCAATACGGGCGGCTTGACAGGATCAGCGCAACTGCTTAAAGTGTCGCTTGCCGAGTTGTGCCAGCGTTGCTGACGTGGCGCACAGGCCAACTTGAACAGGAAAAACTGGTCAACTCAATGGGGGGTGAAAAAATGCCAATTGACTAGTGGTGGATGACTTCTGGTGTTCTTTCTTTGATGACAGCTGGGATAGTAGTTTTGGCGGTGGAAGTTTCCTATCTGTTGAAGAGAATTACCAAGAGAAAGAAAAGAGTTCTTTGAAAGCCTACCGGTCTTGGCTTATGCCTGCGCTACTGTGGCACTGCTCGTCTGTGCATTTGCTTAGCCAATGCTGGACTTTGTCTTGCACAAAACAGAGAGGTAGCTAACCACGCCACATCGGTTTACGGCTATTGCTACTGGACGCGAATTGAGAGGCAGGTCACCGTCCTTCTCACACCCAGCGTGGGGTGTATCCTGTCGGTAACCAAGCTACCTATGGCGTCGAAGTCATCGTGCTCGACGACAACGATGATATCGTATGGGCCGGTTACAAGGTCAACCGATTTTATTTCCTTGCCCCTCTGATTCTGTAGAGCCGCAGCGACGTCTTTGGTTTTACCCACGTCCGTCTCAATGAACACGAACGCCCTTGGTGTCATGGTCTTACCCTCTCTAGCTCAGATTCTGGCCCTTTCACTCCTGCGACCTCATTCACTGGTCAGCATCACAAGTGGCCAACTCAAATAAAAGGGCATCGGCAACCACCATCAAACAGCGATTCCGGTGCCCTTACTTGTCGATGGTATGTGCAGATTCCGCGCCTCCTCGCCTGGCAAAGCTAAAGATTGATACTTTCTCTGGAGCAGCCAGCACGGGCTCTATCTTGCTCAATGTCTCGCGACGCTCTGGCATGGTCTCCCACATCCTCCATAGGTCCGCATCGGTCCAAGTGCTGATGACCAGCCACAACAAGGGGTCATCCACTGACTGGAGCGTCTCGCCGGAAATGTAGCCGCGCTGCCGCATGGCTTTGTTCGGAAGTTCTACCAAGAGGCTCTCCATCTCTGCCTGCTTACCCGGCTGGCAATGCCTTTCTATGATAACCCTTACCATTTTCCTCGCCTCCTCTCTGTATTCTGTCTCGCAATCATAGTAGTGGGCCGCACATTCCACGAATGTTGTCCAGCCGCGTTCTGCGAAAACCTGCCTCGGCCCTTATTCTTGCGGCGGAAGCACGGACTCCCCAGCTATCCACTCGTATCCCAACGCAGCGCGCCACTCAGCTAGATCTAGCCTGAGTGCTTCATAGTCCTTCTTGGCGGAATCATGAAGCCTGGCATTCTCTAGGGCGATAGCTCCCAGGTTCGCTACCGCGCCTACAAAGTAAGTGTCGGCATCGGTGAAATGACGCGGCTCAGCAGTGTACACCCGTATTACTCCCACCACCTCCTCCCTCAGCATGACTGGGACGCTCAGCATAGAAGCAATCCCCTCCTCCTTGGCCTGTTTCTGATACTGGATCCGGTCATCCTCGATGGCATTGAATACAGAGACTGGCTTGCCTTCCAACGCTTCGGCAATGCTCTTGTCGGCAGACACCGGCCCTTTTCGTACATACCAGTCGCTCAGCCCATAGGCTGCCGTATGGAGCAAGAGCTTCCTGTCCGGCGTGAGGAGCATTAGAGAGCATCCCTTAGCCTCTAAAGCTTTGGAGACGCTCTCAACGATGCTACGGAGCATACTCTCAGGAGTCGCAGCTGAATTTACCGCAGCCCCTATTTCGTATAGGCTGTGGTAGTACCTTTGCTCTCGTTCCTCCATGACCTCACCTCCCTTGACCAGTGCTGTGGGCTTACTATTATCTTGTTACCGACTGAGGCAGACTAACCATCCGAAGGGTGGTTCAAGAATGGCATAGAAAACAAAAATGCCCCAAGTAACCTCACTTCTCTCGGTTCGCCCTACTGCCCAGCACTTTTCGGCGTTTGCCTACCTTGTGCCAACTCCTCACCTCCCCGATCCTAGCTTGGCTACTTGGGACAATTCTACTCTACTACTTTTGAGCTCATTTGTCAAAATTTTGTGCTCCTGCCACACATTCATGTTAGGCTGACGATCTTTTGAGAGCGAGGAAGAGGCAGGTGAGCCTAGCAGAGTGAACAGTCTCGCTAAAAGGTACAACGGGTAACAAAATGAGTGAATGTGCAACAAACCGCAAATTCGGGACAAATGTTATCACAGCTTTGCTCTGAAGCAGGTGATATAATACTATTAGCATGGATAAACTGTTTGGGATTTTACCCTATATCTATTTCGAAGAACCCGTCAAGTTTGGCGACGTCACCTTTCTCAGCTTCCCAGACTGGCAAGGTAGAGACCACGCACCAGCAACAGATTCTGACAAACGATGTTTGACAGAGCTTTCTACTTGTTTCCCCACTACTCGGGGACTAAGCACAGATAAGGGCGGAATGAAGGCTATGACCTATTTCTTGCTCAACACCGAGAAGGGAAAGGAGGCTCAGACTCTACAAGAGGCGCGTAAGGCTATTTCACTGTTACGTTATACTATGTTGCGTCCAGATACCCAAGCTCTGGACAACGTTGAGTCCACTTACGCATATGCTTTTGCCTTACCTCCAGCGGGTAGGGACGATTACCGTCTCTACCAATGTTGGCCTAACTTCAACGTCGAACAGGAAATCTGGGTAAGCCCGACACACAATATGTTTCCATTGCCGGGATGGTATGTCGATTTTCGATTAATACATACTTCACAGTTAGAAGATGTGGAAACGACAGATCAGCGCTTTTATGGTCAAAGAACGCCTGACCAAGAAGATGAAGTAGTCCTAGCAATTGATTGGTACAATCAGAGCTTTCTGAAGTACTCACTACGTGGCGTCGCCGGACGTTTGGTTGATATTGCTACGGCATTTGAGACCCTTTTTCAGCTACCAAAGCATAACAAAACAGCAGAATTTAGAAAGCGGATAAGAGAATATCTTGGTGCACAAGAAGGTTCCATTCTCGATAACTGGGCTATTGATTTTTACTCTAACGTGCGCTCTGAGACCGTACATAAAGGGAAGCCACTGTCTTATTTGTTCAAACACCCAGAAGCCCAAATCCCCCACCTCAGTTTTCTTTGGTCAGCCCAGCGCATTTTCCGCGAGTGCGTTTCAGCTAAAACTGGATTACCTCGGCATATTGATAACGATAGACTGATTGGGGAACTCGTTCCAAATGAAATTCATCTCGGCAAGCTGAAGAAAGCTGGCAATTTCCAGAAGATAATAGAAGATAATCTGCTTGGAGAAGTTGAGAGGCTTAGACAGATTTATCCTGCAGGGAGGCGAGAAGATATTATTTGGTTAGGTAAAGAGCTTCTTAGAGGCTATAAGCAACAGTATAAGCCAAATCAGCAATCTCTTCCTACACTGCAGCTCATTCTGGATAGTGATGATACTGGCTTAGACTTAGGCTTGCAATACCACCGCTTCCTGGAAGAATTCAGGCCAATCTACCCAGAGGGCTATGTAGCTGTAGGACGGGGTGAAATAAGTGAAGAAGTGGCAAGAAAGCTAAGGCCTATAACTCCAGCCAACTTAAAGCAAGTTCAGTTGGAGTGTGCTATTTACGATTTCGCCAGATTCGCTGGATGGGCATTGCTTCTACCGCCGTGAGATTGCACAATAGTCAGGATTGTGCAACGATAATTCGGCACATCTCCCAGGATGCTAAATTGTATGCTCCGGCGATTCAGTTACTTTACTATTAGCCTTTGTGGTAATATTTAACAAACATGGCACAGAGGTATGTAATAAATGCCTTTATCTTCAGAGCGTCTACGTGAGATAGTCACTGAACTGGCTTCCCGACCTCAGCATGAGAAAGTGCGAGCTCTGGTTTATGAAATCCTGGTAAACGGGCTGGGTGCCAGTAGTACCGAACTCGACTTTGAACGTCGAGTCCCAAAGGTGCACGGTCGGATTGACGCACTCCTCGGTAGGACGGTGTTCGAATTCAAATCTGACCTCCGTAGAGAAATCCGCGACGTCGAAAACAAGCTGCCCGATTATCTCACACAACGGGAAACGGAAACAGGCTCGCATTTAATCGGAATTGCTACTGATGGAGCCACATTCATTCCCTATAAGCTTCGCGATGGTAAGCTCTGTTCATTCGAAGCATTTACGCCATTGATAGACAAACCACGGGAATTGCTCGCCTGGCTTAGCTCGGTAGTCGCTGTCGATACCGACCTGGAACCAAGCTCCGAGGTAGTGCGGCGAGAGCTTGGTCGTGGCAGCCTTGCCTGGAGCATCGCTTATCAAGAGCTTGCCGCTATCTGGAGCCAAGTTGGACAGCGCCCCGATGTTCGCTTGAAACGCGACCTCTGGGCACAGCTTATACGTCGAGTCTATGGTTCTACGATTGATGAAGGTTCACTCTTTTTCCAGCATACCTACCTGACAATCATAGCCAAGACCATGTCAGCTAAGGTGCTTAGCGTAGCAGTAGCTGACCCGGGTGACCTACTCTCAGGCCGTGGTTTTTCAGAGGCTGGTATCGGTGGCGTAGTGGAATCAGACTTCTTTGACTGGTTGCTGGATTCCGGCAAAGGAGATGACCTTGTTCGCCGTATTGCCTTACAGGCCAGTCGTTTCAAGCTGGAGGATGTTCAGACTGACGTCTTAAAGGGGCTTTACGAATCACTTATCGATACGGAACAGCGCCATTTTCTTGGAGAATACTATACTCCCGACTGGCTGGCCGAAAAAATGTGCTCCGAGGCAATAGCCCAACCATTGGAACAGTATGTCCTGGACCCGGCCTGTGGGTCGGGCACCTTTGTCTTCCATGCGGTACGCCGGTTGTTGAAGGCGGCCGAGGAAGCCGGAATGAGCGCACCAGACGGTATTAGCCGGGCTTGCCGGCAGGTCTTCGGTGTCGATGTTCATCCCGTATCGGTGCAGATTGCACGCGTTACATTCCTTCTCGCACTGGGACAGGAGAGATTGAAACAGAGACCGGATAATATCAATATCCCTGTCTACATCGGCGATTCACTCCAATGGAACACGCGTGGTTTTCTGGCAGAACGAGACGTGCTAATTGAGATTCCTGATAGCCAACAGTTGATTGAATTTCCTTTCGAAGTCGCCCATGACCCGGTTGTCTTTGATACCGTGATCGGTCGTATGCTTGAGTTAAGCCGGCAGAATGCGTCTGCTGACGGGCTTAAGTTCTGGTTGGAACGCGAATACCATCTGGCAGAATCAACCGTTAATACCCTTGTCAATACGTATGACACACTGCATCAGCTTGACCTTGACGGGCGCGACCATATCTGGGGATTTGTGGCGCGCAACCTGGTGCGCCCCATTTGGTTATCTCAGCAAGAACAGAGGGTGGACGTAGTCATCGGCAATCCACCATGGCTGGCTTACCGTTTTATGGATCAGGACATGCAGACCAAATTCCGTGAGGAGTGCCAGGCACGCGGCTTATGGATGGGACAAGTCGCCCAGCAGCAGGATTTGTCGGCCTACTTCTTTGCCAGGTCTATCGAGCTTTATTTAAAACCATCGGGTAAAATCGCTTTTGTCATGCCCTATGCGACGATGACCCGGCGGCAGTATGCCGGTTTTCGGACCGGTATATATGGCCTGAAGAAAGGTAAGACACACCACGTGTTTGCCTCCATCCGAGTTACTCAGGCATGGGCATTCTCTGACGAGGTTTCGCCCCTTTTCCCTGTACCATCCTGTGTGCTCTTCGCCGAAAACGCGGAGCATGAGGGCAAAGCAGGACGGCTGCCCGAGACAGTCCTGTCGGTATCAGGGGTGTTGCCTAAAAGAGACGCTACCGGTGCCGAAAGTGACAAATACCTGATGTGGCAGGCAAAACCATGGCCAGCGGAGCGGGAAGGCAGGGTTACGGGCGGATATGCCGACAGCTTCAGGCAAGGAGCGATAATAATTCCCAGGCTCCTTTTTACTGTCGAGGAAGTTCAAACGGGCAGGCTCGGAGCCAACCCGGTGGCGCCATTGGTGGAAAGCCGCCGCACCAGCCAAGAGAAATCACCCTGGAAAGGCCTGCCGCCTCTCAGAGAAAACGTTGAAAAGGAATTCCTGCGCCCATTATATCTGGGGGAATCCATAGCGCCGTTTCGTGTGCTTTCGCCTATCCTGGCGGTTATCCCGCGTGATGAATCAAACGGCAGTCTGCTCGATTCGACTGAGGCACAGGCACAGGGCTATGTGCATCTGGCCTCCTGGCTACAAAAAGCCGAGCAGCTATGGTCGGAGCATGGCAGCGGAAAGAGGACGCTGAAAGAGCAACTTGATTACTACGGGCAGCTCACAGCCCAGTTTCCGCCGGTGCCGCTAAGGGTAGTCTACAGCAAGGCAGGTACATTGCCGGCAGCTTGCCTTCTCCATGACTCGCACAGCACGATCGACCATACTCTCTATTGGGTTGGAGTCGATACCCAGAAAGAGGGCCTATATTTGCTCGCGGTGTTGAACAGTGAAACTGCGCGCAAACGCGCGGAAGGTCTTCAGGCAAGGGGACAATGGGGAGCGCGCCATTTTGATAAGGTCATGCTTTCCCTGCCTATCCCGCCTTTTGATAGGTCTAATAAATTGCACATGGCGCTATCCAGGGCAGCTGCGCACGCGGAGCAGGTAGCCTCGGCAGTTCAACTCAATAAGGGGACGCACTTTGTCAGCGTCCGGAAGAAAATCCGTGCCGCCCTGGATGAAGATGGTGTAACCAGAACAATTGACAAGTTGGTGTCAGAACTCCTGGAAGGGAATACAACAACGTCATAAATCGCCAACTTAAAAGGTATGACCGGTTGCTAAATATCTCTGAAACTGTTAGCCTGCTCGGAAAAGAGCCTATCTACTTTCAAAGATAACCTCAGGTGGTACTGCACTTTTCGTCAGATTGTTATCTAATAGATCCGCGGGCGTGTAGAATGTAGTTCGTCCTACTCAGAATTTACTCTTCAATTGACTCATCATTATTATTCCGACCCGTCTCTCTATTAAGGCATCTAGACCGGCAATTAATATTCTAGTTAAGTATCGAAGGTCTTTGTAATGTTTAGTGGCATTCTCTGGTTTATCGGAAGCAAATAGATACATGTCAGGACTATCATAATTGGAGCGGATCCGCATACGATATAATAGGTCACAGATTGAAGTAGCATGTTCTTTCTGACAACACTCATTTCTTTCTTCAAAAGATAGCCTCTTCTTCTTTCTATCACTGCGATTTTGATCAAACCTATCTTTTAAGAACTTTTCACGAGTTGTTGATAGAGACTTTCCGATAAAGCTTTCAATTTCTTCTACGAATTCAGGGTTAGCCAATTGGTTTTGTCCAGTAACCTTATCTACAGAAGTGCTTAAATCTTGAAATGAAAAATCCTTTAGTTCTGGACCACCAATGCAACGCCCACAGAACGGTTTAGGGAAATACTTGTTGACTAGTTTCGAAAAGTCAGCACGAAAACTGCGGTGGCTTTTGGGTGATCCTCTTCCTAAAGCTATCATTGTAGCTAGCCCCACTCCATGAATTGCATAATATGATTGTACCGGAAGCCAGAGATTTGCGGAAAGAGCAAGTTCAGGATGTTTTTCAATAGGTAGATTGTCCATCGCTTTAAAAGTCAATCGACCTCTACCGTACGCATTGTAGAATTCTTCACTGACTGACGCTCCCCCTTGGACATTGTTGAAGGCATTACCAGATTTACATTTGTTTACGAATAGATTTTCCCCATCATCACCTGACCCGTATAGCTTTTTAATACACACAACCCATGCTTTAATGTAATTGTAATAGGTTATCAGTGCATATGTTGCGTATGTTGCACGCTCTAATTCTTTTGTAGACGTTATTATCGTCTCGTCCAATTAGAGCATCTCCTGTGTATTAACATAAGGGAGCATTAGATATGCATATCATTTAGCAATTCTAGGGCCTTACATTGCTACCCTTAATCCACTGTTCTAAACATATTTTAAATTAGGCAGATTAAATTATAATCTAATAGGGGTGATTGTCAATTATGAGTCAAGCTTTCTTTTCACTACCGAATGTAACAATAAGCCACATTGTGTAGGTATGAAACAGTCAACATGGGCATTAGCGTGACAAATGTCCTTCCAAATCTGGATTGCCTTGGAACAGTGCTTTCTAGAGGTATAGCTAGCCAAAAAAACCATAATGTTTCAATAACGAAGTTGACTGAGGTCGGCACGAGTAACCTCTATATCAATCAGGGCAGTCATACCGTCACGAATTATGGTCAAAAGCACTTTGCTACCCACCGGCCCCTTAATCCTAAGTATTATCTCGCCCTCCCTCATTTCTGAGTAACTAATTCCATCCACGGCAGTGATCACATCACCTAGTCTTACGCCTGCTTCTTCGGTAGGCGAATTCTCAGCGAATTTTTCCACTTTTATCCCTTGCTCCACAAACGCAAGTTTAATACCAATGCCCCCACTGGTAAGCTCGGTAAGCCTCGCCCAATCTTCGCTACTTGGCATGACCAGAATTGAGTAAATCTTCCCGTCGCGAATTAGAATTTCGTAAGTGGCATTTATATACTCTACCCCAATAATCCGGAAGTCATCACCACTTACCTTAGCTGAACATGTCACCTTATTGACATCGACACTGAAAGGGCTTGTAAGAGTGTGCTGGTGATGCCATGCTAAGCTTTCTCTCAAAATAGCCCCATATTCAGTCTTTCCTTCCACCTTTATTCCCGGTGGTTCCTGGCGGAAGACTACATCATCCGATAATAGGCTGAGACAGGTATCAATGTCGTTACTTGAAAGAGCTCGCCAAAAAGCTTCGGCTACGGCCTCTGGCTCAGTCGATGTTGGAATGTCTGCTATTCGAGTACAGCCAGCAAGTAAAAGGACCATAACCAGCAGACTAACAAGAACCTTTTTCATTTCGCCTCCTATGCAACTCAAATTGTGCCATATCCATGATATATCAAAATGTAGAACTAAGACAATGATCACAGAACGAAGGGTGGGTAGTACCAGTTGTCAATAGCTTCTCTGCTAACCGATGCTTTCATTGATATGTCCCCCTGCCAAAAGGGAATAACACTTTCTCTCTAAAGCCTAACTCTGGCTGCACACATTTCATCGTCTTGTTGCCCAGACTACGGTCCCGCATTTGCTATCTCCACCGGTAAGCTGTAGGCGGTTCACAGGCGCTCATGGGTATGACGCATGTAAGTCATACGCAGCATACGTGAGCGTCTTCTTCAACACATATGTTTTTCGATGCACACGTATGGCTTCCCGTATGAAAATGCCGCCTGAATTGAGGTATATGTTTAACACACGTGCAACACGAGTGAAAAACGCGCCGATTTTCTAGTACACGAGTGACATACGAGTAACATACGAGTGAAAAACGCGCCCATTTTCTAGTATACGAGTGACATACGTGTAACACACGAGTGAAATAGACACAGAAAGCTGGTCTACCCTGCGGCATACGTATGGCATACATGTAACGTGGATATGAAAGGTTGCCTATTTTGAAGCACACGCAGAGCCTATGAAGGATAATAGGCCACGTACGGGACCAGGTAACCAAGTGGCTGGAGTTCATCCAACAACTCATTGAAATGTTCACTGGCTAACCCAAGTTGACAAAGGTCTAATCAGGCTACATTCTTGCCAGAAGGGGCAAGGGCTTCGCCTCTCTCATCCCTCACGTCTTCTAAGTTGGCATTTCTCAGCCTATTGAATTCTACTCGGCCAACCTAGGTGAGGAAGTCACGAGGGGAATGAGGGAAAGCGCCTCCCGCGGCTTCTACGTATCAAGCCTCACTCCCTATGGATACCGAAAGATAAAGGCGAAAGATGGCACAAAGGAGCGGACTAAACTGGAGCTAGATCCGCATCAGTCTCCGGTCGTCGCCCGCATCTTTAAGAAGGTTTTGGAAGGCAATGGCCTGACCGAGATAACAAAAGGTCTGAACAGGGAAGGAATAGCCGGGCCCAGAGGCAAGGGATGGAGGAAGACTACAATTCACCAACTCCTTGCCAACGAGGTTTACACGGGTACCCTGGTTTGGTGCCGGACCTGCATACACAAACTGCCTGTGATCCGGGTGGAAAATGCCTGGCCAGCCATTGTTGACAGAGACACGTTTGATAAGGTTCAAGCTCTTCTCAAGGACCGAGCACCGGCCCAAGTTCACCCGAGGCGCGTAGCCAGCCGCTATCTCCTGAGTGGGCTGGCCAAATGTGGTTACTGCGGAAAGGCTCTGATCGGACTGGAGGCCAAAGGTGGACAGTTCTCTTACTACGTGTGCGGCATCTTGATTAAGAAAGGTGCCGGGTCCTGCCAGGCACGCTATCTCAATAGCGAGAAGTTCGAAGGATTGGTAATAAACAAGATAAAGCAGCATATATTGACCGACCAGAATTTGAGGGAGGTGGTTCGCCTGGTTAACGAGGAGATGGATAACGTCGCCAAAGAATACCGAGAGGGTTTGGACACCATCTCCGATGAGATCGCCAACATAAACTGTCGCTTGGAGAGGCTATACGACGCCCTGGAGACTGGCAAGCTAGGACTTGAGGACCTGGGACCCCGGATTCAACAGTTGAAGCACCGCCAGAAGCAGCTGCAGGCTAGAAAGTGGGAACTCGAGGCACTTTTGCCGGTCAGACAAGCTGAGTTGGCAAGTTTAGAGACCGTAGCAAGCTATGTTGATGACCTGCGCACCTTGCTCAATGAGAGCTCACTGGCAGAGAGGAAGTCGTTTATCAGGAGTTTCG
>JACKQG010007556.1_pt1 | contig 10882 bp, 10 predicted proteins | sample 8237621 | NCBI WGS metagenome assembly JACKQG01 (sample SAMN15677084, study PRJNA649215) | marine metagenome | biome: marine; feature: Black Sea; material: saline water; isolation source: suspended particulate matter (SPM) from the Black Sea western gyre | collected 2013-06-09/2013-06-10 | depth... | reverse complement strand
CGGCATTGAAAGACCGTCTTGAAATTATTGAGCTGAATGGATACCTGATGGATGAAAAAACCCATATTGCCAAAGACTACCTGGTCCCCAAACAAAGAGTAATGCATGGTTTGAAAGCTAAGAATTTCAAACTACCAGAAAGTAGTTTACATACTATTATTGATAATTATACACGCGAATCAGGGGTCAGGGGTGTGGAAAAGAAAATTGCCAAACTATGCCGCTGGCAGGCCAAGGCATTTATTTCGGATAAAGATTTTAAACCCACTTTATCCGTTTCAAAAGTCCAGGAAATTCTGGGTCCAAAGATTTTTGATACCGATACCTATGTAGGGGATGATTTACCAGGAGTTGTTACAGGTCTGGCATGGACACCCTCCGGTGGAGATGTGCTTTATATTGAGACGAGCCTCAGTCCGGGAAAGGGGAATATCCTTCTGACCGGGAAACTGGGTGATGTCATGAAAGAATCGGCCCAACTTGCTTTCACTTATCTCAAATCAAATTACAAAACTTACGGTATTGATCCTAAATCTTTCGAGATTTGGGACTTACACATTCATGTGCCCGAAGGAGCTGTTCCCAAAGAAGGACCATCTGCCGGAATAACCCTGTTTACTTCGCTTGTTTCCTTATTCACCCAAAGAAATACAAAGAAAAATATTGCCATGACAGGAGAATTAACACTTCGTGGAGTTGTTTTGCCAGTCGGTGGAATTAAAGAAAAGATTCTGGCAGCAAAACGAAAGGGAATAAGCCATATTATTCTGTGTGAAAACAATCGAAAAGATGTAGAAGATATACAGAATAAATATGTTGAAGGGCTTATTTTTCACTATGTCAAGCAAGCCAGGGACGTGATTGAAATTGCACTGGACCAAAAACAGATCGCCAATCCACTCCAAATAAATAATCCGGATTTGTTGAAAAAATAGCCTGGTATACGATCTAAAAGAGTAGAATTTGGTAAGATTCTTCGCATCATGACTACCCGCCAATGATCCTTTTAAGCTTTTGAATAGTGTTTTCCCAAATCATGAAACTATTTTCATACTCATCCTCATCTTCAAAATCCTGGATAATCAAGAGGGTGCTCCCGGTCACTTCATCCGTCATGATATTAAAAGTCAAAAACTCTTCCGCTTCCCTTTCAATCCACTGAAAAACAAACTTCTTTTTAAAAATCTTCTTAACTACTTTCGCTTTTTCAGTACTATTGTCCCATGTGAATGTGAAAATATCTCCCTCGGCAGTTACATCATCAGCAAACCAGGAAGAAAGATTATAAGGTGTTGATATATAGGTGTAAACAAGCTCATCCCTCGCCATAAATGAAAATTCAAACCGATGTTCTACCCTTTGAGCCATGAAACAAATTAAGCCAATTTTTTACTAACAACCTAATCTAATCAAATATATTTTATACCATTTCATATTTGCGATTAAGCTTTTGTTTCCCTTCACTTTTTGGCCTAATTCTACGTTTATTTCTGCGCTTATTGGAAGAAAAATATCAACCCTCGAACCGAAACGAATAAAACCTAATTCTTCACCTCTGTTTACTGCCTGGCCTAGCTCTAAATATGGCCGAATCCTCCTTGCAATTCCTCCTGCTATTTGACGAACCAATAATTCCTCCCCATGAATTGTTTTAATAACTATTGTATTCCTTTCGTTCAGTTCGGAGGATTTGGGATTAAAAGCCAATAAATATTTACCTGGATGATATTTTTGATACACCACTTCTCCATCGATGGGGACCCTGTTCAGGTGAACATCATAAATGGACATGAAAACAGAAATTTTCCTCATTTCTCTTTTGAAGTATTCTTTTTCAAAAACAACTTCATTCAATAAAATACGACCATCTGCAGGTGAGCTAACTACAGTGCCTGATGGTTCAATTTTTCTTTCAGGATGCCTGAAAAATAAGAGGACGCATAAAATCAAGACCATACATGCAAGTATCAGAAAAATAACAAGCATGGGGGGGACTAAAAAGGAGAGCAGGATAATAATGGCAAGTATTACAACGACTACCTTTATTATGATTCCTTTTCCTTCAGTATGGATTTTCATATAATTAGCTTACAAATAGTTTTATAAAAATTACATAAAACGGAATAACAAAGAGGAAAGCATCAAAACGATCGAGCAAACCGCCATGTCCCGGAAGCATATTGCCACTTTCTTTAATTCCCAATTCTCTTTTCCATTTTGATTCAACCAAATCCCCTAAAACGGCTGAAATCGAAATAATCAGTCCTAAAATTACCCAAATGATAATTGATTCTGCACCAGCATACCAGGATATAGCCAATGCACCTATAATGGTGAATAAAAGGCCAATAGTAAAGCCTTCTACTGTTTTTTTAGGAGAAAGTTTTGCGGCCAGTTTGTGTTTCCCAAAAAGCATTCCACCTAAATAAGCAAAAACATCATTTATCCAGGTCAATACTAGCGGGATTGCAGCAAGCTGCCATATATACGTACCTTTTTCAAAGACGAACCATAATAATAAGCTTAATGGAAGTGTGATCAGGAACAGGCCTGTGAATATTTTCCCCAACCGTATAAATACATTTTTGTCTTTATCGTTTAATGCTATGATAAATATGGAAAATAGCAAGGGTGCTGAAATGAGCAGGTATTTTGCCTGGATCCATCCCAATTGCCAGAAGGCAAGCAATATAAAAAAACTACTACTGCTGAGTAAGCCCATTGCATGTATGTTTTTTAAAGGCTTGTTTTCAGACCGGGAATAAAACTCGAAAAGAGTAAATAAATTGATTAAAAAGAACAATACAATAAAGCTGTATTTGCTAAGATAAATACTTCCCAGTACAACAACAACGAAAAGTATTCCGGTTAACGTTCTTTTAACGAAATTATTCATCATCTTTCCTGTTTAACACGTTCATAGATTTTTCAAAATCTTCAGGTTTAACCAGGAGTTCAACCTTTCCTGTAGGGGTAAAAAAGAAATCTTTTTTATTCAATATAACAACTGTAATGCCTTCCTGCTCAAGCTTTCCTTTCATGATTTCAGCTTCTGAAATGGTGGTTGATGTAAACACCTTTAACCAGTCATTCGCTTTGTTCCTTTTCTTAGAATAATAATTCGCTAATAACAAAAAAACTGCAGCAGTAGCTGCAAAACTTAATAGTATGGTCCAATTTGATTGATTCATATTTTGTACTTTTTGTTCGTTTAACAAATGATGCTGAAGCAGGTAGGACAGCACTATGCTAAACAGATTATTTAGAAAATGAAAATATATTGCAGCCCATAAACTACCGGACCAATAAAATAAATATCCCAGAAAAACTCCAAGCAGGAACCTGGGCAAAAATCCATAAAACTGCATATGCACTGCACTAAAAAAAAGAGCCGTGATGATGATTGAAATATGTGCATTTCGCAACCATTTCAAAATAAGTCCCTGGATTAAACCCCTGAAAAACAATTCTTCCAAAAATGCAGGCAGCAAGGCAATTACCAGGATGTTTACAAACAAATCATTTAAATGATCCATCTGAAGAAATCTTTCCAATTGTTTCCCAAGTAGTTCTTCGGAATTCCTCATCCACTCCTCAATTCCTGCCATGAAATTCGGGAGTTTTAATGCTTCATTAAATTGAATCAACCAATCATTAAAAGGGACCACTACCAATAACAAGGCTGTAGCAAATAAAATATAATGGGTCCCCGGGCCTTTCTTTAAACGATAAAAATCACTCCATGAGGCTTTCATATACCAACTCATAAAAAAAGTGGGTGCACCAAATAATAATATCATTTGATAAGCCTGCAAAAATTTTCCAATACCAATTTCCCTGGGAGTGTTGAAATCAAGGTTTGATAAATCAAAATTGAAAAGCAGGCGGGCAATCAGGCTGCTGGAAATAACCACAAAAAGTAAGGTAATCGCAAATACGATTAACAAGACAAATACCTGCTTTAAAACAGGAACCTGGTCTGTTGTATTATTTAAAGGACGCCTCTCCATGGATCAAAAATTACATTTGGGCTTAACTTGTCTTAACATGGAGGTGAATCCCGCACTCTTTGGTATCTGAATTTTCCCACCACCATCGACCATTTCGGGAGTTTTCTCCTTTTTCAACTGCCCTGGTGCATGGAGCACAGCCAATACTAGGATAGCCTTTGTCGTGTAAAATATTATAGGGTACTTTATGTGCACGAATGTAATTCCATACCTCCTTTTCAGACCAGTTTATGATCGGACTGATTTTCACTATTTGAAGCTCTTCATCCCATTCAAAAAGTTCAACATTCTTACGCGTTACCGATTGTTCCCTTCGAATTCCGGTTATCCAGACCTCATAGCCTTTCAGTGCACGTTTCAAGGGTTTCAGTTTTCTCAAATTGCAACAGAACCTCCTGTTTTCAATGCTGTCATAAAAAAGGTTAATTCCCTTTTCCTTCACCATAATCTCAACTTCCTGGGCATCCGGGAACAAAATTTCTATATTTATATCATATTTTCCGTTTGTTTTGTCCAGGGTGTCATATGTTTCATAAAACTGGCGGCCGGTATCCAGGGTAAATATTTTGATCCCTTTGTCAATCTTTGCAATCATATCGGTCAATACCTGGTCTTCTGAGCCTAAACTGGTTGAGAAAGCAGCTTTGCCCGGGTGTTCTTTCAGGACAAATCCTAACACTTCTTCAGGCCTGGCTTCCCTGAATTTTTTATTTAAGTCTTCCAGTTTCTGTTTCATTTTATTCATATTTTCTTCATCCCGTGGACAAATGAGGAAACGATCTCCTTATTTCTGATCTTTTTATTGAGAGATTGTATGTCACAACTCCTCTCAAGCACAACTTTCGCAATTACGATTTCTGTTAACCCACTGTACTGCCCAATTCTGCCTCCCCGTCCGGGCTTAATAATTTCAGGCCGCTATCACTTTCCTGGATCATCAATATCATTCCCCTGGATTCCACTCCTTTTATTTTCCTGGCTTTCAAATTGGCTAAGTAGGAAGCCTGTTTTCCAATCATTTCTTCCGGCTTATAAAGATGAGCTATTCCTGAAATGATGGTTCTTTGTTCAAAACCAAGATCAATTTTCAGCTTAAGCAATTTGTCCGTATTCGGAACCTTTTCAGCTTCTATTATTTTTACGATCCGGATGTCCATTTTCAGGAAATCATCAAATTCAATTTCTTCTTTAATAGGAAAGTGAGTTTCCCGTTTTTGATTTTGATTCTTCGTGCTTGTCAATTTATTTACCTGGTTTTCAATTTCTTTATCTTCCACTTTGGTGAACAATAAATTAGCTTTAATGATTTGTTGTCCCTCTTCCAATAAATCCACTTTTCCAATATAATCCCATTTCAAAAACGACTTTTTCAGGTTTAATGTCTCAAATACTTTTTGAGATGTATAGGGTAAAAAGGGGGCCATTAAAATGGCCAGATTTGCTGATATCTGAAGACAATTATTTAATATGGTGGCCACGGCTTTTTTATCTGTTTTGATAAGATGCCAGGGCTCAGTATCAGCCAGGTATTTGTTTCCCGCTCTAGCAAGTGTCATCATTTCCGCCAATCCCTCACGGAATTTATAATTATCTAATGCTTTATCAACCCTGTCTTTTATCTCTTCAACATGGAATTCCTTAAAGCTTTTTAGGGAATCCGATTCCGGCACCTGACCATCAAAATATTTATGTGTTAAAACAACCACCCTATTAATGAAATTGCCCAATATCGCCACTAACTCATTGTTGTTTTTGGCCTGAAAATCTTTCCAGGTAAAATCATTGTCTTTTGTTTCAGGTGCATTGGATGTCAACACATAGCGCAATACATCCTGCTGTCCCGGAAAGTCTTTAAGATATTCGTGCAGCCATACAGCCCAGTTTTTTGATGTGGAGATTTTATTTCCTTCCAAATTCATAAACTCATTGGCAGGAACATTATCAGGCAGAATGTAAGAGCCCTCTGCTTTCAGCATACTTGGAAAGATGATGCAATGAAAGACAATATTGTCCTTGCCAATAAAATGAACCAGTTTTGAATCCTTGCTTTTCCACCACTTTTCCCAATCTGTTGTCATTTCTTTTGTAGCTGAAATGTATCCAATCGGGGCATCAAACCACACATAAAGCACTTTTCCTTCTGCCCCGTCAACAGGAACAGGAACGCCCCAGTCTAAATCCCGGGTCACGGCCCGTGCACGCAATCCGTCATTAATCCAGGAAGAACATTGTCCAAAAACATTTGGTTTCCATTCTCCCTTTTTGCCTTTTACTATCCAATCCTTCAGCCAATTTTCATACTTGTCGAGAGGTAAATACCAGTGTTTTGTTTTTCTTAAAACCGGCTTTGCGCCACTAAGTACGGATTTAGGTTCAATCAGTTCTGTTGGACTTAAAGAGGAGCCACAATTTTCGCATTGATCTCCATAAGCCTCCTCATAAGTGCATTTCGGACACCTTCCCTGAACATACCTGTCTGCTAAAAACATCTTGGCTTCTGCATCATACAATTGCTCAATTGTTTTCTCAACAAATTCTCCCTGATCATACAATGTTTTGAAGAATTCAGTTGCCGTTTCATGGTGAATTTTTGCAGAGGTCCTGGAGTAAACGTCAAAGGAAATCCCAAAATCTTTAAATGACTTTTTAATAATTTGATGGTATTTGTTAACAATATCCTGTGGGGATATTCCTTCCAGCTTTGCCTGAATGGTTATGGGAACTCCATGCTCATCAGATCCTCCAATAAAAGCAACCTCTTTGTTTTTCATGCGTAAATACCTGACATAAATATCTGCCGGTACATAAACACCAGCAAGATGTCCGATATGAATAGGACCATTTGCATAAGGCAATGCAGTGGTTACAGTATATCTTTGGGGATAAGTCATTTTTTCTTTCTTATAAGCTAACTTTGTTTAAGCTGCAAAATTAGGTAATATTCTCAAGCTAGGTAATAAGATGATTATTCCTCCCTATTTAAAAGCCGGAGACAAGGTGGGCATGGTTTCACCAGCAGGTAAGGTAAATGAAAAATTGGTTTTGGGTGCCGTCCAAACCATTGAAAGCTGGGGTCTGGAAGTGGTTTTGGGCAAATATGTTTTGGGTCAGCATTTCCAGTATGCCTCTTATGATGAAAATCGACTGGCTGATCTACAGGCAATGCTGGATAATCCCGGTTTAAAAGCGATCTTCTGTTCAAGAGGCGGGTATGGCTCCATTCGAATAATTGACCAGTTGAATTTTGAAAAATTTACTCAACACACGAAATGGTTGGTTGGTTTTAGTGACATTACATTGCTCCACGCTCATTTAAATCATAATGTAAGTTGTTGCAGCATACATGGCCCCATGGCCAAAACCCTGGCAACTGATCCGGAAGGGGAATCAAGCCTAAGTCTCAAAAAAGCCCTGTTTGGAAAAGCCCTTTCATATGAAATTCCACATAACCCCTATCATAGAAAGGGGAAATCACGAGGGAAATTAATCGGGGGAAACCTGGCTATTATAACCAGTTTGCTGGGAAGTCAAACGGATTTTGATCCTTCCGGAAAAATACTTTTTATTGAAGACATAGGCGAATATTTATACCGAATAGATCGCATGATGTGGGGCCTGAAACGGGCTGGTAAATTTGCTGGCTTGTCGGGTTTGATTGTCGGTCAATTCTCGGATATCAAGGACGATGAAATGCCGTTTGGCCAAACTGTTTATGAAATTATTGCAGAACATGTTATGGACCATAAATTCCCGCTTTGTTTTGGTTTTCCAGCAGGGCATGAAGAAGAAAACCTGGCTCTTGTTTTCGGTAAAGAATATGAATTAAATGTGAACAACCTGGTCTCAAAAGTAAAGCTGGTGTAAATATTTAGTGGGGTTTTGTTTACGTTTCTTGTGGATTAAACCTGCCTTTGTCTTTATTTAGACTTATTCTATTTACTATGAAAACACGATTCTTTACATTGCTTTACATTTTGTTTGCAATTGCTCCTGTTCTGGGGCAAAATACTGTGTCTTACAAAATGCCATTAATCGGCGACAAAGCACCTTCTTTCGAGGCAAAATCAACACATGGAGACATCAAATTTCCCGGTGACTACTATATGAAATGGAAAATCATTTTCAGTCACCCGGCCGATTTTACCCCAGTTTGTACTTCTGAAATTTTAGAACTGGCAGCGAACCAGAACGATTTCAAAAAATTAAATACAGACCTACTGGTCATTTCAACAGATAACCTGAACAGCCATATCGACTGGATCCATTCCATTGAATCTATGGATTATAAAGACAGGGGTTTTACAAAAATCAATTTTCCCATCATTCCAGATCCTTCACTAAAAATTTCAAAGTTGTATGGAATGATACATCCTAATTCGGGTTCACTAAATACCATTCGAGCAGTATTTATCATTAGTCCGGATAATAGAATAAGTGCGATTTTCTACTATCCAAAAAATGTCGGGAGAAATTTTGAGGAAATCAAACGCACTTTAGTTGCTCTCCAGCTATCCGACAAAAAAGATGTTCTGATTCCTGCAAACTGGAACCCGGGAGGGGATGTTTTAATTCCAAGCCCCAATTCAATGGAGGAAGCGGAAAAATTAAAAAAGAAAAAGGATCCATCGCTTTACTCTTTAGCATGGTATATGTGGTTTTTGAAACTATAAATAGTTTTCCCTAATCCCGCGACTGAAAGTAGTTAAACACCAAATCCCTCTTAATTTATAGTAATTCTGTAATGTCGGCTTTCATTGCCCTTTTTGAAACCAGGGAGATTCAGGCCTCATCTGCTGTATTAATATTCCTGTAAAAATTAAGACCAAACCCAACAAGGTGGCGGGTAATATTTTTTCTCCGACAAGCCATGCTATAAAAATCAAAGAAAGAAAAGGGACCAAGAAAATAAGGTTGCTCATTTTGGCTGTATCATCGGCATATTGTAAAGCCTTCAGCCAAATCATAAAGGTCAGTCCCATTTCGAAAACACCGCAATAAACAGTGCCTATCAAAGAAGTCATGTCCGGCCAGATCAGCCCGCCCTTCAAAAGGATAAAAATTGTGATATAGATGGCTCCGAAGCTGAAATTCATTAATAATTTAATGCTGGCGTCCCTCTTGTCCCTTAAGTTCAAAATCCAAAAAGAGGCCCAAAAAACAGCACTTGAAATCGCCAGTATGCTTCCTTTTAAATTCGAGAATTGTAAGTCTGCAAAGTTTCCTTGTATTGAAATAACAAGCACCCCAAAAAAGCCAATTAAAATAGCAATTGCATTACGATAACTAAACTTTTGACCCAGAAATAAAACTGCAAAAACACTTAATATAATCGGCCAGGTATAATTTAATGCCTGTGCTTCCTGTGCGGGCAGTAAATGATATGCTTCAAAAAGCATAAGGTAGTAGAGGAAGGGATTTAAAAGACCCCTAATGGCTGATCTCCAATAATCCTTCAGCTTTAATGACTTTAGAATTGAAACTTTCTTTTGAATCAATACATAAATCAATAATACCCCAAATGCTGTAATGGAGCTGTAAAATAAGAAATTATAAATATCCAGGTTTCTCAAAGTCAACTTAAAAGCTGAAGCCACAGTTGACCAGAATAAAATGGCTAAAAGCGCCAGTATATAAGCCTTATTTCGTTTTTTCAATAATTCTTTCCTTTATTATTGGATGAATTTTACCAGCTCTTTCATTTTCTCTTTCAGCATTTTATACTAACAAACAGTAGAATCGGATGCTGCGGTTTTTGCTTCACTTCTCATATTCCTAAATTCTATTTAATTAAACCTTGCTTTTGTTGTTCTTAAATGTCAAAAACAAAATCCTCCCTAAAAGCAATTTCTTCTGATTGTGCATACTGTATTTTTTTTTGATTTTTTGCTTAATACAAATGATTGGAAATAGAAAAAACAGAATCCAACGAGACGTGTTTTGCTTGCGGTCAATTTCAATTTCAGCTCCTGAAAAATGATGCTTTTCCGCTATGTAATTATATTGATCCAAAGTAAGGGATGCAACATGCTGCAGGCCGTCATAATTTCCTTGTTCCAATCTGCCAAAACTGTAAAAAAAGCCATTAAACAAAAACTTCATCCTGGATTTCATGGACAGAATGTTGGGGGTGGAAATGTAAAGCTTTCCACCTGGCCTGAGTATTCGTTTGCTTTCGCTGAAAAAGCTTTCATGATCCAATATATGTTCACTTACCTCGATGGCAATAGCTATATCAAACAGATCGTCGGGATATGGGAACACATCTGTAATATCCACTTTTTTACATTCTACTTTATCAAATTTGAATATCTCCGGCCTGAAATCACAGGCATACACATCATAGCCCAAATCGAATAACTCTTTTGTAAATGCTCCATGACCGGCTCCTATATCTAAAACTTTCAATCCTGATGGTTCTGATTTCGCTTTAAAATGTGCCAAAAACCTGCTGTGAACTCCGGGCATCGCAATGGGTTTGATTTCATTCATCGTTTACAATTTAGTTCTTGTACTCACATTACCCAAATTTTACTTACAGCTAAATCAAACAAAAACAGTTTATTAAAAGATGAGATAAAACCATGCTTGTCCATTTTGTTTAACATATTGTTTGGAATCTTGTGCTGGATTAAGCTGGAATAAATGATCAACCAATATTTATCCAGCATCTTCTTTTTATAAATCACCAGTTTTTCATCCTTCCTGCTGATCGTTTCTTCTAAGGTTTTGTGAAAAAATGGGGCACTCAAATTTTCGCTGGTTATTTGAGTTAATTCTATGCCAACGGATCTTTTTTTTGAAGTTCTGATAATAAAATCAGGAGATTCAGACTTAATAATTTTTCCAGACGGGAAATCAGAATACTTAGTACG
>JACKQG010007555.1_pt1 | contig 10884 bp, 6 predicted proteins | sample 8237621 | NCBI WGS metagenome assembly JACKQG01 (sample SAMN15677084, study PRJNA649215) | marine metagenome | biome: marine; feature: Black Sea; material: saline water; isolation source: suspended particulate matter (SPM) from the Black Sea western gyre | collected 2013-06-09/2013-06-10 | depth... | reverse complement strand
CCTCCCACCCCACCATCCCGCCTGTCCGTCCGCAGCCTTGGAGCACCCGCATGATGAGGTGGTGCTGCTGTTGGGATCGCTTTGGATGCTGATTGGCCTCGTCGTCGTGTGCCGTTCCACGTCTGGGTGTGCGAGCTGTGTTGCGTGGACGAGACGCCGCATGCGGGTGTTCGATCTGCGAAGTTACTAGTATGCACGTTGCCAGACCACCGCTCTGCTGCACTATCAATTCAACAAGTACGAGCATTTGCTTCTTCAATTCCGATTGTTGCTCGATCACGATATTCAATTCATGCCAACGAATTATCAAACGCTGGAGCAGACGTTGTGGTAGATGAGGAGAAATGTATCGGGCACTCTGTCTCCAAAGAGTCCTTACATCAAATAGGTTTATAGACCAGGGGCAAACCCGCGTCGCATAGTGTTTTCGCAAATTGCCCTCGGCTCTACAAATTGCAAGAGGTAATCGCAACCGCCAGCTTTGGAACCAACTCCCGACATGCCGAATCCGCCAAATGGTTGCCTCCCTACAAGTGCCCCTGTTGAGCCTCGGTTGAGGTACAAGTTTCCTACGCGGAATTCTCGCCTTGCTTTTTCTAAATTGGATGGTTTCCGACTATAGACCGCACCAGTTAATTTGTATTCTGTTGCATTAGCAACTTCAAGTGCTTCGTCAAAATCTTTTACGCGAATTACAGCAAGGACAGGTCCAAAAATTTCTTCTTGTGCAATAACATCATCACGAGAAATACCAGAGAAAATATGTGGAGCGATGTAATCACGCCCTGTCTTTTCTTCTAAACCTTCTGGTATTGGTTGCGCGAGTTCTAGTTTTCCTTCTGTTTTTCCAATCTCGATATATCGTTTTATCTCAGAAGCGGCTTTTGCATCGATGACTGGTCCGACATCTGTGCTTGGGTCCATGACATCGCCAATAACAAGGGTGCGTGTTGATTCGATTAAGCGTTTGAGGAATGCATCATGTGCAGAATCAACAACAATGACACGGCTACAGGCGGAACATTTTTGCCCTTGGTATCCGAATGCACTATGCCGTACGCCAAGAACTGCTTCGTCAAGATCTGCGGACGCATCGATAATGATGGCATTTTTTCCACCCATTTCACAAACGACTTTCTTTACGAAAGGCTGATTTTCAGGAACATGCCCAGCGGCTGCAAGAATATCTAAGCCAACGCCTTTGGAGCCAGTAAATGCAATGATTGCAACTCGGGGATCTCGCACCATTGCAGAACCAATAATGGAACCAGGCCCTGCAACAAATTGGAGTACATTTTTTGGAGCGCCAGCTTCCCACAGCATTTCGCAAATGAGTTTTGCGATGCCGGTTGTTTGCCCCGCAGGTTTGACAAGAACCGTGTTGCCAGTAACGAGCGCAGCAACGGTCATCCCACAACAAATTGCGCTTGGGAAGTTCCATGGGCTAATTACCGCGCATACACCGCGTGGTTGGTAAAACTGTTGATCAAGCTCGCCTATGAATTCGCCGAGCCGTTCGTATTCGAAGAGTTGCGGTGCCATCCTTGCGTAATAATCACAAAAATCAATAGCTTCGCAAACTTCTCCGTCTGCTTCTCTCCATGTTTTACCTGCTTCTCGCATGACGATGCCGCACATTTCATCACGCCTGTGGCGCATGAGTTTTGCAGCTTTGACAAGTATTTCAGAGCGAACTAGCGGGTCTTCGTTTCGCCAAGCAGGAAATGCATCATGCGCTCTTGTGATAACAGATTCAGCGTCTTCTTTCGTAGCTAGTAGTGTGACAGTAGGAACGGTCGATGCTTCTATAGCGGCGGCAAAGTTTTCGCGGTCATTTACCATTGAAAAGTCACGATATGCTTCGGTGAAGAACGGACGACCATCGCCAACTCCCTCAACAGCAGGAGATAAATGATGGCGTTCTGGTGCATCTTCAATACGCCGCAATCCTGGGTCTCTATCGGTGTGTTGTATGTGTGGAGATGCAAGGAGTACTGAAGCATCTGCATTGTCCATAAAACTGCTGCGTAGCCAAGACTCATTTGAGGTGTTTTCTAATAGGCGCCGTACGAGATACGCCATGCCCGGAATCATTTCGCCAACAGGTACGTACTCGCGTAGGCGCAAGCCATCAGCAAGCACGCCCGCTTTTAACTGGTCCGCCATTCCTCTTAACATTTGTAATTCAAGCGCTTCAATTGGGAGGTCGTGTTTTTCAAGGAGTGCAAGAGCTGTTGCAATCGATCGAATGTTATGAGAGCCTAGAGCAAGTTTGACTCCACCTTCTTCAACAGTTTTTGGTGTTGAAGCAACGAACAGTGCAGCCATTCTTTCAAAGCAGGCATCAGTGTCAACCTTTCGGCTCCAAACTGGAACGGGCCAGCCCATTTCCTCAGCGTGAATTGTTTCGTAATCCCAATACGCGCCCTTCACAAGACGAACCGTTACTATTCTTCCAGTTCGTTTTGACCATTCGATAATTCTTTTCGCATCTTCATCACCACTTCTCAAATACGCTTGCATAGCAAGCCCCGCTGTGAAATTAATTTCATCGCAGCACTTCATGAATAAATCGAGCGTTAAATCTTTGTACTCGAATTGCTCCATATCAAAGTTAATGAGCGTGCCATTCTTTTCAGCTTCTTCAAGAATTGGTTTGAGTGCTTTAAACAATCCATCGACCGACAGATCATGCGCTATTGGATCGGTGTTCGCAAACAATGAACTGATTTTGATGGAAATATTCGTGCGTGGGATAGGACCGAGATGATCGTTCTCAAGGATTTTATTTTCGTTCCAAGAAGAAACAGTCTCGGGTAAATTTATAAGCAAATCTAAATATCTCTGTCGATATTCCGCTGCTTCGCTGTCACTTACGCATGCCTCGCCAAGCAAGTCAACCGAAAACGCAACTCCCTCCTTCCAGATACTTTGCAGTTCAGGAAGTGCTGAAGCGGCGTCGGTACCAGCGATGAATCGCTTCGCCATTTTTGTAATTTGACTTGTGACTGTTTTTGTCATTGTGCCTTGTGCAAGACCGCCTGCCTTGAGACCGATACCAAGACCCGGTGGCAGTTTTACATTTGGCTGCGACAGGTAATCAACGAGATGTTCGTGTACTTGTTCTGGTGTAACGAGCATCGGAAAGGTGTCAACAAACCGAAAGAGTTGAATTTTAAATTCTTCGTCCTCCATAGCCCAGTCCATAAGTTTGTCAGACCAGAAAGCGGTAGAAAACCACGATTGTTTTTTTGATCTCGCTTGCTCCAAAAGAGCGCCGCCAATTTCACGAATTCGATGCTCAGTCGAATCATCGAAAACGCTGTTCGTGTTCGTCACAGTTGTAGTAGTTGGAGTAGGAGTAGTCTTGCGATTGAATAATGCCATAGGTCGTGCATTTTATCGAAGAGGTGGCATTGCCGCTAGGACTTAACCGCTCTTATAAAGCGATCATCTCCAAAGCGATCCCTTAGGATTTTGGTTTCCTTTAGGGCTGGGTTTGCCCGAGCTAATTCTAAAACCGCTCCCTTGATGCTGCTTGCAATTTCTAACAGCAGTACTCCGCCATCAGCAAGGTACTGCGGGCAGTTTTCAACCAGTGGGGCAAGCACTGAAAGCCCGTCTGGGCCACCAGAAAGCGCCAAATTTGGCTCCCACTTTCCAACATTAGGGTCAAGAGATGCTATTTCCGCGTCTGGTATGTATGGCGGGTTGGAACAGATAATATTAAATGGCTGGAGTGTGGAAATGGGATCGCAACCATCTCCTTGGATAAAGGTAATGCGATCTTGCACGGAATGTTTGGTAGCATTTTGTTGCGCGAGTTCGAGTGCATCTTTCGCAATATCCGTTGCGACGATTTGCACATTTTTACGTTGCGTAGCAATTGTGATCGCGATGCAGCCTGAGCCGGTGCCGATATCAGCGATATGGGTAGGGGATTGCGATTGGTCCGCGAATTGCATCGCTTGATCTACAATTGTTTCTGTACAGGTTCTTGGGATTAATGTTGACGAGTTGACGTCGAATTGCAATCCATAGAACCACGTACTGCCAACAATATATTGAACCGGTTCGTGGTTGAGCGTTCGTTTTACAAACGAGCGTAAGTCTGCGAGTTCTCCATCTGTTGCGATTCGATCGACGTTTGCATACAAGTCAATTCGTTCCCCACCAAACACATGCGTAAGAAGCATTTCCGAAATAAGACGAGGTGAGTCAATCTGATTTGATTCGAATCGTTGGGTCATCCACGCTAAAAGTTTTCGCGTCGTCCATTGTTCTGTATTTGTTTGTTGCACATGTGAATTGTAGATTGGTTTTACCCAAATCGACTAACACTCTGCGGTTTTTCGGCAAGCTTTTTTAGCAGTTTCAATTAACTGGTCAGTTCTGAAGGGTTTGAATAGAACCGTATGCATGCCTTCTTGGCTTGCACGCATTATGGAGTGGTGGGGGTCGTAGCCAAAGCCAGTCATAAGAATGACGGGTTGTGCCTTCCACATTTCCCTTGCTGCAGTAAAAACTTCGTATCCATTACATCCGGGCATCCGGATGTCGGAAATAATCAAATCGTATTGAATTCCCTGTCGTTGGGCTTTTTTGAGCTGCTCGATTGTCTCTGTTCCATCTAAGCAAACGGTGACTACGCAGCCAAGTTTGAGCAACACAGCCTCAACTCCTTCACGAACTACTTCTTCGTCGTCCGCAACAAGTATTTTTCTACCTGTCATGCTTGAGTCTGGTTCAATAAAGTTTGCCCTGTCCGCATCGATGATTGTTTGAGGTCCAGCTGTGCATGCTTCAAGTCGCTGTTGAACGGACTCTGATGCATCGAGGAGTTTTTGCCCGACAGTTGCATCGCTTTTTATAAGCTCATTCGCTAGAGTGTTGATTTCCTTTAACGGCTCTGCAAGTTCATCAAGGATTGTTTTTGCGACTTGTTCGTTTGTTGTATATCGTTCGATGACGAGAAGATCAAGCGTATGCATTGCACTTGCAATATACCTTCCAAATATTTCAGCCATACGCCGATCATTTTCATCAAATGCATCTAACGTATTTGATTCTGCGTTGAACACACCAATAATTTTGTCGTTCATCCACAGTGGCACGGTGAGTGTAGACAAAGCAGAGTCAAGACCTTGCTTGTAAAGGGGTTCTTTTGAAACATCTGGACAGATGTAACTTCTGCCTGTAGCTGCAACGTTTCCGCAAATACCATTATCAATCTCTTCTGCGCGGATTACTTCGCCGATTTTTAAAGGCAAAAGATTTTCAGCAATGACAAGCTCTAAATTGCCAGAGCGAACGTCGAGGAGACGGATTTCAAAATTATCCATATCCAATAGATCGTGTACGTAACGAACTACTTTCTCTTCCATGAGTCGTAAACGTTCAGCTACGTTGAGCGATTTCACAGTCGAGGCATCAATCTGGGTGAGTTCAATGCCCGCATCGCAGATTGCGTTTATCTTGGCTTGTATCTCGCCGCCACCGGAAAGGACGAGGTCACCTACACCATCGGATTCGACTATTTCGAAATGTTCTGATAGTGCTGCTCTAATCTCGGGTGAGATTGAGGCATCAAATGAGATATGAAGGCGTTGACGCTCGTGTGTCATATAAATCCTGTACTCTTAGACTACCCTCAATTCTGAGGGATGCAATCACGAATGCATCGGAGAATTGCCCTTTTTGGCTGTACAAAGAGAGTAGTTTGGTAAAAATTCCCGCTTTTGACGCTTACTTTTGTACGATTCCTCTTTTTCCATGCTGCAAACACATTCTTTATGTAAATCTTTTGGCTGCGCTGTGGCAGTTGATACCCTCGACCTTTCTGTGCAAGTTGGACAGATTCGTGGACTGTTGGGTCCAAATGGTGCAGGGAAGTCGACAACTATCCGAATGATTTGTGGCGTTCTTGCTCCGACCTCCGGGAGTGTGACTATACACGGTACAGATATTTCAATTTCGCCAAGCGTTGCCAAGCAAGCGCTCGGCTACGTCCCAGAGGGCGCACCACTTCCACTTGAATTCCTACCTATAGAATATTTACAGCACACCGCTTCCATGTATGGATTATCTGGGGATGAAAGGCGAGAAGCAATTTCACATTGGGCGCAGCGGTGCGACATTGTAAATGTATTGCGCAAACCGATTGGATCGCTGTCGCGCGGCTATCGGCAACGTGTATCACTTGCAGCGGCGTTAGTGCACAAGCCGAAACTTGTTGTGCTTGATGAACCATCAACTGGTTTAGACCCAGCGCAAAATGCATCGTTCCGAACATTGTTACAAGAAGTTTCTCAAAGTGCTGCAATACTCTATTCCTCGCATAACCTTGCAGAAGTTGAAGCAACATGTGACGTAGTTTCAATCATTAATTACGGCAAGTGCGTTTTTGATGGCGACTTTACTGCGTTACGTTCGAGCAAGGATGGGTACGTAGTAGAAGTTTCTCCGCATGGAGTTGTAGAACAGTTGCAAGGCACAGATGTAATTCGAATCGACGAAGAATGGTCAAGGTGCACTGTACACGGCACTGACGGTCAAGCAATTGCAAATACGGTGGTCGAGGTAGCAGGGAAATTGCGACTGTTACGGCCTACGTTAGATTCCTTAGAAGCGAATTATCTTCGAATAATCTCTGCATCAGAGGTAAGCGCGTGAAAAGAATTTTTGCAACCGCTCGCCGAGACTTATGGTCTTTAATGATTGTGCCCACAGGCGCAATTGTTGCTTCATTGTTCGCGTTGACTTGTGGAATTGTTTTTGTCGCGCAAGTGTTAAATCCAAGCAGCATTGCCACAATGCGACCTGTTTTTGAGTTTGCAGCGTGGTTGATTTTGTTCCTTTGTCCTGCACTTACAATGCGACTTATCGCAGAAGAGCGACGTGTTGGCACATGGGAAGCAGTTCTTGCTTCGCCCGCATCGCCGTTTGAGATTGCAAAAGGAAAATCGTTAGCTGCGATCGCCTTTTTATGTATGGTTCTTGCAACGACATTTCCACTTGTCTTTGTTTTAGAACTATATGCGTCTGTAGATTATGGCGCGGTATTAAGTGGGTATTTAGGTTTGTTTTTGCTTGGCGGTGCAGTGATAGGTACGGGATTAGTTGTGTCCGCTTGTACGACTTCGCAAACGGTTGCATATCTCGTGACTACATTTCTATGGCTTACGCTTTCACTTGCAACTAAAGTATTACCTAACTATGTCCCGACTCGTTTCGCTGATATTATTTTTGCGATAGATCCAGATTTACGCACTGGCGAGTTCGCAATTGGGTTAATAGACAGCGCTAACATTGTTTACTTCTTATCGATAACAATAATGATGGGTTGGGTAACAATGTTTGCAATTAATAAGACGAAGCGATTCGCAATGCAGCCTATCCGCTTGACTATATGCGTTTTGCTTCTTTTGGTTTTCATCGTATCAATAAACGTATTTTCGATGCACGATTCGGTGCGGGTGCGAATTGACGCAACAGGTTCTCGTGCATACACGCTAAGTGATCAATCAAAACAACTCCTTTCAACACTTGAAAAGCCTTGGAAAATAGTGGTTTTACTTGATGACACGAACGTTTCAAGGTCAATGCTCCGTCAAGTCGACGAAGTGTTACGACGGTATCAAGAAGAGTCAGAATTACTCCGAGTTGAGCGGATTAATCCAGCAGATCCTAACTCAATTGAATTGTATGATCAAATGCTTCGAGATTTGATCACTCTCTACGGCGACGAGCTTATCGCTGCAGAAACAGCTATCAACAATGGCATAGAATCGTTCAAAACTCTAATGTTGTTTGCAGCAAGTACATCAACATGGGTTGAGTCTGTGGCGAAAATTCCGTCAACGACCACAGAAGAAGAAACGTTACGCACGCTAACAAGTTCACTTGCACTGCTTGGAAATGATGGCGGCTTGATTTTAAAAGAAGTTGAGAAAGCGATGCAGGTTGATGCAGGCCGACCGTTGCCGCAAATCGCAGTTGCCCGTGACATTCTCGTTGCAGCAAACGGCCAGTGGTCGCAGGAACTTTCAAAAGTTGCTTGGTGGTTATCCAACGGAAGAAGTAATGCGATAGCATCAGTTTGTTTGCAAAAGGTTGAGCCATTTGAAAATATGGCTAAACAACTTGCACGTTCCGATGATGACTTGCGGAGGTTGGGGAAACTTGAGCTTGGGCAACTTGCTACTCAGTTGGCAACAGGCGAAGGCGCGATACTCATGTCTCCAACTCGAGCCTTGATGATTCCCGCAACTATGATTTTTCCAACGAGTGTGTCAAAACCAGAATCGATTGCAACCGATCAGCGCTTTCGAGGAGAACACATACTATCATCTGCGATGCGTTCTCTTCAATCTACAAACCTACCAACGGTGGTATTTATGCATAGCGAAGAGGAGTCGCTCTTAGTTCAACGACCTAACAATGTTGATCTTTGGGCGGTGCGTGGATTGTTAGAAACCAGCAGAATAAACGTCAAGGAGTGGATTCCTTTTAAAAGTAAACGACCAGATACCGGTGATAGCAAGGTAGTTTGGGTTGTGATTCCACCCTCGAGCCGAGCGGGGCTTGTACCCTCACCAAGTGAGCAGTCTCTACTTGATGCAACAGCAGGGTTGCTTGCTGGAAATGAACCTGTGATGCTCAATCTTCAACCTAGTTTATTACCAAGATATGGACAAAGCGATCCATGGGCGGAATTGGCAAGCACGATTGGTGTAGGAACGGATACTGAAAAGGTGTTAGTTGAGCAAATTGCAGTTGGCCCCAATCAGTTGGAGGTCTTAAAATCGCAAATGATTTCAGAGTTACAAAGTGATCATTTAATAGCTCGTGCAGTAAACGGAAGGCAACTTTTCTTGCCGTTTCCAATCGAGGTCGAAGGAGGGCAACCACTCGTGGAAATTGCCCCTGCAACCGACAAGTGGTTGGAAGCTAGGTGGGAGTTAGATGGGCTCGACAGTGTGGGAAAAGTTCCACTTCAACACATTATGCAAGTAGCAACAGCAGTGGAGCATCATGGTGGGGCTAGGGCAATTGTGATTGGGTCGGGGGGTTGGATGTTGACATGGGCAGCTGACAGGGCGATGTCCCTTGGGGGAAACAATATCGCGATGATAAATCCTGGGAATAGCGAGTTACTCCTAGCATCAGTTGAATGGCTAGCTGGTTTGGATAGTTGGATAGCTGCGAGCCCAATTGGCAAGCAATCAAGCCGAGTGAGTGGCTTGACTCCTGCGTCCTACATGGCTTGGTCTGCAATCCTTGTGCTAGGTCTACCTGCGTTGTTGCTTATCGCTACGGCAGTAACTTCGCTGCGAAGGAGTCGAGGATGATTCAAACGCGTGACATGATTATTTTGGCTGTTATTGCAATTGTTTCTCTCGTTCTAGCATTACGCGTGCAAACAGTCGCAGTGCAGTCAACGATGAGCAAGGTTGTAACATTAGTTCCAGAAAATGCTGTGCAGTTTGACAACATTCGTTTGATTACCCTCAAACGAGGTGATCAGGCATTTACATTTGAAAATTCAGATGGTGTATGGAATCAGGTAACACCGTTTGCATTGGCAATAGACTCCGCTTCTATGCTGGCAATTATTGAGAGTGTTCAGGGTCTACAAGTGCTAGGTGTTATACAAAACAATGCATCTCTTGAAGTGCTCGGGCTTGGAGCGGGTGCTAATAGTATTGAGTTGTCTGATGGTGATAACGCTGTAAAAGTATTTTTAGGTCGCAAAACCCTTGGGGGAAGAGCGTATGCAAAAATCGATGGGCAATCGCCTTTGCTTGTTAGTCAATCCTTGCATCGACGAGTGATTGATATGGATTACAGAATGTGGCGGGACGTTCGCTTGTTTCCTAATTTTGCAATAGATGGTGCTGGTATCGAGCGAGATGTAGATGGTGACCGCCTGCTTCTTGAAAGGAAAGATGGACGGTGGGAAATGAAGGAGCCTGTTTCTGCGAGGGTGGACCAAGGCATGTTGGCGGAGTGGGTCGGTAAATTAGCAGCTGCCCGCGTTGGTAGGTACGTCTTGGATGAGCCAGCCGACCTTTCAATGTTTGGCTTAGACATTCCAGCGGCTACTTTCACTGTAACGAATCGCAACGGTGAAGACCTTTCAGTTTGGATTGGAGGGAGAGTTGCGGCAGGATCACAGGACCGATACGTCATGGTTGTTGGTAACCCTGTAGTCTTTAGAATGTCTATGGAAGCACTTGCGCAGTTGTTTCCAGTTCCTGAAATGTTTGTTGATTCAACGGGGAGCGGGGTGTCGCGTTTTGATGTGAAACAAGTCGTCATTCGTACTGGCAACAAGGAAGTGAAAATGACACGCGAAATCGATCGTTGGGTAGATGCAAATGGAATGCTTGCGGACACGCCAGCAATCGAATCTTTACTTGCTTGGGTACTCGAAACAAAACCACTTTCAGTTGCGATTAGTGCGTATCCAAGCGGGGATGAAGTAGCTTCGGTTACGTTGATTGGCTATGACTTGGCTCCACTTGATACTGTCCGAATTGCACTCGATGCATCGAACCAATGGATACTTGAAAACGGCGACAATGTGCTTCGGCTCCACCCTACTGAGGCCGGCAACGTCCTCGAGCCCTTCCAAAATTAATCCAATTTCCACCTCCTCGCTGCCATCCGCATCCCAACCATACTTATTCTCCTCTGAGACTTTTTAAAGCCCAAAAATCGCCTCTGAGACCGTTTTTGCGCTCTGAGACTATTTTTTGGCATCAGCCAAAAAAAAGTCTCAGAGGAGAATAAGTATGGGAGGGCAAAAAGCGGTGTATAAAGAGGCGAAAAATACGTAAGTTGTTGTGCGTTATTGGATTACGACGAAGCGGCGTGCGGTGT
>JACKQG010007554.1_pt1 | contig 10885 bp, 11 predicted proteins | sample 8237621 | NCBI WGS metagenome assembly JACKQG01 (sample SAMN15677084, study PRJNA649215) | marine metagenome | biome: marine; feature: Black Sea; material: saline water; isolation source: suspended particulate matter (SPM) from the Black Sea western gyre | collected 2013-06-09/2013-06-10 | depth... | reverse complement strand
CTTCGACTGCTGAGTCAGTTCGTTGCCGGCCTTTGCGTCGATGACGATGGACTGATCGCCGCCGCCGACAGCCGTCAGCGACAATCGTACGTTTCGCTTCTCCCCCGGGCTGAGCGAACCGAGGTCCATCATCAGGCGTTTGCGTTCGCTGGCATGCTGGAGTCCTTCCGGCACGGTGACCATCACACTGACATCATGAGCGACTCCGGTGCCCGGATTGGAAATTGTGACCAGGTGCGAAGCAGGCTCACCGAGGCTGACCTTCTCGGGGCCTTTCACCGCGAGGGCCAGCATCGGCTCCTCAACGCTGAAGACCGACGTGGCCGCCGAAGTGAAGCGGACATTCGCGTTCGCTGTGATCTCGCCACGCTTCAACGGGATCAACGTGATGTCGATGCGATGTTCCTTGTCGGCGACCATTTCAGGGAGCTTCCAGGTGCCGTCAGAAAACGGCTTGGGTGAGGCCGACACAAGCTGGACGGTCTCGGGAAACTCGACGGCGACTTCGATGTATGACGCCGTTGCTTTACCCGTGTTTTTCACGATCAGTTCAAGGTCGCATTCCTGGCCGACGTTGATGTCGCCTTTTTTCCGCCACAGGGTTTCGATTTGCGGCGAGCCCTGCTGAGAATTCTTTGAAAAATGCCGGCGAATCTCGGCACCTTTGACTGGCTGTAATGCGGGCGCCGGGTTGAGTGTGTTTGAAAGCTCCGCAATCGATGGTGGCGAGGTTCGGGCCGGCCCCGCCAGGATCGCGTTGAAGTCCGGTGGCGAAGTCGAAACAGCCTGCTGCACACTGACTTGCCGAATCGGTTCGCGGGAATCGCTCGCCGTGTAGTCCGCCGGAACGACTCGCCGCGCTGGAACCTCGGACAACTGAGGCACGCTTCCCGGTGTGGCGGGAGTCAGCGGCAGAGAGGTGGTTTCCTCGTGGCCAGCTTGCTGGATTCGTGAGAGGCCTGGGTTGTCAGCTCGCGAAGCAGGGCGACCAGCGGGCTGAGCCGACCTGGCTGGAGTCAGCCGGGAACGCCGCTCCTGAATTTCCGCCGCGAAGGGACGCGACTGGGGTCGAGCGCTGACTGGCGGCGGCTCGGTGCCGAACAATTCTCTGTGATAATTCTGGACGGCTGGAACGGGGCTTACCTCAGCCGGAGTCGCGGCTCGCGGTTGAGCACTCGCTGCTGGACGGGAACGCTGATAGCGACGCAACTCGGGGGCGAATTCGCGAAGCTCTCCGTCCGCGGCCGGTGCTCCAGATCGTGGAATGACAGTCACTCCCCCTTCGGTCGGGCGAGCGGACTCGGGGGCCTGGTCCTGAGCAATGCCAGCGGAAATCGCGAGGCAGACGGCTCCCAAAGCACCTGCCAGCCAGAGTTTCTTCTGCAGCATCCTTGCCACTCCTTTGATTTTCGAGCCGCCGGTCCACGGGCGAGTGTTTTTGAAGGTCCGCGCAGACGTCAGTCCGAAGCACCTGCGCTCATCTGACTCTATCGGTCAGGTTGAGTCTTCCGCGTGAGCAGAATCTCCCGGTCAGCGAGTTTTGGTAAAGAGGGCAAAGTTTGCAGCCTCGCTGCTCCTCCCCACGCCGTGTTTGACGCTCTCTGGTCACGCCGCCAGGATCCGGACCTCCATCGCGCATCCTCACCCGCTCCTGTGAGAATCACCATGAACCGCAGCCTGATCGTCGCCATCGTGTTTCTGCTCGCCGGCCTGCTTGAAAGCAAGCCGACCTGCCTCCTGGCCGCCGATGCCAGGCCGCCCAACTTCGTCATCGTGTTTGCCGACGACCAGGGTTACCAGGACCTCGGCTGTTTCGGCTCGCCGGATATTGAGACACCGAACATCGACCGGATGGCGAAAGAAGGAGCCCGCTTCACGAACTTCTATGTGTCGCAGGCGGTGTGCTCGGCATCGAGAACGTCCCTCCTGACCGGCTGCTACAACGTGAGGCTTGGCATCCTGGGAGCACTCGGGCCGAAGTCGAACATCGGCATCAACCCCGCCGAGATGACCATCGCCGAGGTGCTCAAGCAGCGCGACTACTCGACGGCGATCTTCGGCAAGTGGCACCTGGGCCACCACGAAAAGTTTCTGCCGCTGCAGCACGGCTTCGATGAGTACTTCGGCCTGCCGTACTCCAACGACATGTGGCCGTACCATCCGAACGTGCTCAACCTGCCGATGGAACAGCGTCTGAAGCGGTGGCCGCATCTACCGCTCATCGAGGGCAACAAAACGATCAAGCTGCCGGTGACGCCCGAGGACCAGACGCAACTCACCACCTGGTACACCGAGCACGCCGTTAAGTTCATTGAGAAAAACAAAGACAACCCGTTCTTCCTCTACGTGCCGCATTCGATGCCGCACGTTCCGCTGTACGTCAGCGACAAGTTCAAAGGCAAATCGAAACGCGGCCTCTACGGCGACGTCATCATGGAGATCGACTGGTCGGTCGGTCAGATTCTCGAGACGCTCAAGAAGAACGGCCTCGATGAAAACACGATGGTCATTTACACGTCCGACAATGGCTTCGCGTTTACGCCAAAAACCGCGAAGCCATGGAACGAGCCAAGCAAGAGATTGACGTCGTCACCGGCGAAATCGAAGCGGGCAAGATTTATCGCGGCATCGTTCGCGGCGTGAAGGACTTCGGCGCCTTTGTCGAATGTTTGCCCGGCAAGGAAGGACTCGTCCACATTTCCGAGCTGGCCGACTTTCGAGTCAACAGGACCGAAGACATTTGCAAACTGGGAGACGAAATCATCGTGAAGTGCATCGGCATCGACGAACGCGGTCGCGTAAAGCTAAGCCGCCGAGCCGCCATGGAGGAACAGCAGCAATCGGCGGAGAAGGAAGAGGAAGCAACAACTCCCGCGACCAAAGCCACGGATAATGCTGAGACCTCAGAGACTCCGAGCGATTCCGTCGAGGAAACAGTCGCTGAAGCAGCTACCGACGATTCCGTGAAAGAAGCTACTGCCGAGGCATCCACCGACGATTCCGAAGAGGAAACGAGCAAGGAATCCTAAGTTGGCTTACCGGCAAGACCCGACTCGCATCCACTGACTCAGGGGAAAGTGCGGATCGGAGCTTGAACCATCGCATTAATTACCAGCACACCTTTTCGGATGAGCGACTTCGCTAAAATCAGCGGAGTCGCTCGCCGGCTAAACCAGGTTTCCATTACGTGAGCGAGCGACCACTTGCACTCATCTCCAACGACGATGGTTTCGACTCGGTGTTCCTTCGTGAACTGACGAAAGCCGCAGAGGAACTGTTCGAGATAGTCGTCTGTGCTCCCGCAGAGGAACAGAGCTGGATCGGCCATGCGATAAGTCGGCATCGGCGGCTTGTACCCGAAGCAGTCGAGGGGTTCCCCGGATCCGCCTTCAAGCTAAATGGCACGCCCGCAGATTGCGTAAACTTCGCTCTAGGACACCTTATGCCTCGCGAACCAGACGTCGTGATTTCAGGTATAAACTTGGGCTACAACGTAACCCTTCCGATGGTTCTATCCTCGGGCACGGTAGGAGCTGCACTGGAGGGAGCCTTGCACGGGATTCGATCCGTTGCTTCGAGCATGGCCTTGCCCGTTGAAGAGTTCGACCAGATACGCGAAAGCAAGGGCCAGGTTTCCGGGGGACTCCTAGAATCGCTGCGAGAAAGTGCCAGACGAAGTGCGATGCACGCCCTCTCCCTTTGCGAAAAGCCTGCGGAAAGCGAATTGGTGGTCCACAACCTGAATTTCCCCGACAACACATCAGGCCAAACGGAACTCGTAGATGCCTTTCCCGACAACCTGCGACTGGGCAGTCTTTTCCAGCCCATGGTGGATGGCAACGGCTTCGGTCTTGTCTACAGAACGGAATGGCTGGACATCACCACTCCGACCGAAGGTTCGGATTTAGCCGCCCTGCGAAACTCGCAAGCAAGCGCCGCCCGCTTGAACTTTTCCGGGATTCGGACGAAACAATTACCTTGAGAGAAAGAAGGATCTCATTATTTCCTTTTCTTGATCATGCTTCACAAATTTTTTCAGTGGCGTTATCGGAGAACTCGCCCTGTGTCCAACCCGATCTACAGGAAAATCGACTCGCGTTCCAAAGATCGGGATTTGATCCACTACTTCCATGATTTTGGCGACGACAACTCCGGCAACACCCAAAGCTCCCACTGGCTACTCAAAGGCTGCTCAAAGATTTTCTTTGTCTTGGCCATTTTTGTATTTGCCTCCTGGTTCGCCTACGAAAGTTATCACGGATTACTTATTTACGATTGAACAAAATAAGGCATTTGGCTTGCCGTTGGGTGAAAAATCTGTTGTTTTTTTTTTCTTTTGCTCTAATTCACTGTAATCAGATGAGAAAGACACACAAAGGCATAGCCAAACGCTTCAAAGTAACCGGAACCGGAAAAGTAACGCACCGTAAGCCCGGCCAACGTCACTTGCGCCGCAAACGCACGGTCAAGCAAATGCGGGCGGGTCGCCAAGATCAATCCCTTGCGAAGGGGATGGCTCGCCGCGTGATCGAGGCGCTCGGTTAAGTACAACCGTTTTTATCCATTTAAGCCTTTCAAGACTAACAAACCATGCCAAGAGCACGCAACGTCCCCGCCACCCGTAAACGCCGCAAAAAGGTTTTAAAGAAAGCCAAGGGTTACTTCGGCAACAAATCCCGCCTCTATCGCTATGCGAAGGATGCAGTGGAACACGCTGAAAGATACGCCTATCGCGACCGCAAGAAAAAGAAGTCGGAATTCCGTACACTTTGGATTATTCGCATCAACGCCGCCTGCCGAGCCGAAGGCTTGCGCTACGGTCAATTCATCGACGGCTTGACACAGCTCGGCATACTCCTCAACCGCAAGGTGCTTTCGGAACTCGCCATCCATGACCCTGATGCGTTCAAGGAATTGGTGGTGAAGGCCAAAGCTGCCTTGGAAGCCTAGGCGACTAGGTCTCCTCTCTCGGCGTGGAGGAACAACTCCAAGCCATTTTAGCGGAAACGGAATCCGCTTTGGCTGCAGTTGAAGCAAGGTTTCAACTGGACCAAGTCAAGGCTATCATCCTCGGCGGGAATGGAAAACTAACGGCCCTGATGAAGGGAATTGCATCCGTAGCTAAGGAAGAACGTCCCGCTTTCGGGCAAGCCGTAAACAAGACCAAGAAACAGATCGAGAATCTCTTGGCCCAAACTGCATCAATTCTGGATAATGCCGAGGACGCCGCCGCTTTGGGAAAGACCGCGGACGTATCCTTGCCCCCTTCGGGAAACTATGTCGGTGGCTTACACCCGCTCACTCAAGTAAAGCGGCGCATAACTTCGATCTTTCGCCAAATAGGATTTACCGTGGCTGAAGCCACCGAGGTAGAAACCGAGTGGTTCTGCTTCGATGCCCTCAACACGCCCGAAGACCATCCGGCCAGGGACGAGCAAGACACGCTCTATTTCCCCAAGGCTTCCCGTTTCGGCAACGTCTCGAAAAAGAGCGACGAAGCCTATGTGCTCCGAACGCACACCTCCTCCGTGCAAATCCGGACCATGCTCAAGGAAAAGCCTCCCATAAGAGTTATTGCGCCAGGCCGCTGCTTTCGCCGCGATACCGTAGATGCCACCCACAGCGCCAACTTTCACCAAGTCGAAGGTCTCTACGTCGACACAAAGGTTACCATCCGCGACCTCAAGGCCGTACTGGACCACCTGCTCAGGGAACTGTTCGGCAAGGAGGTGAAGACTCGCTTGCGACCCAGTTTCTTTCCTTTCACCGAACCCAGTTTCGAAGTCGACTTATTTTCCAGCAACCTCGGTCGCCTAAGCAACAAATGGATCGAGATCATGGGCTGCGGCATGGTCGACCCCAAGGTGTTCGACAACGTCGGCATCGATCCCGAGGAGTGGAGCGGATTCGCGTTTGGCCTCGGCATCGAGCGTGTCGCCATGATGCTGCACGGCATAGACGACATTCGCCACTTCTACCAAAACGACCTTCGGTTCCTTTCGCAGTTCTAGAAGACAATGAAAGTCAGCATAGAATGGCTCAAGGATTACGTCGAAGTGGATGCCTCGACGGAAGAGCTCGTGGACGTATTCCCCATGCTCGGCATGGAAGTCGAAGGCGTTGAGGGCGGCGGACCAGCCGACATGGACAAGGTGGTCGTGGGCGAAGTGCTGACTCGCAATCGACATCCTGAGGCCGATCGCCTGAGCGTTTGCACGGTAAACGTCGGGGAAGGGCAGCCCGAAGCCAACATCGTATGCGGCGCATCAAACTTTCAACCGGGGGATCGCGTACTGGTGGCTCTTCCTGGAGCGAAACTGCCCGGTGGCTTCAAAATCAAGAAGTCAAAGCTCCGGGGGGTTACCTCCGAGGGCATGATGTGCAGCGCAAAAGAATTGAACCTAGGCGAAGATCACGACGGACTTCTCATTCTTGCCCATCGTCCCGAAGTGGGCCTACCCATCAAGGAGGCGTTCGCCGACACCGATGTTACCTTTGACCTAGAGCTCACCGCGAACCGGGGTGACTGCCTGAGCCACCTCGGCGTGGCCCGAGAATTGGCTGCACACTATAGTCGTAAAATTCAATTCCCCGAGCTCAAATCGGATGCTCAGACCGTCTCCGAGCCATCGACCGACAACCTGCTGAGGAAGGTTTCCATCGAGTCCGAAAATTGTAAATTGTATCTCGCTTGGACCATCAAGGGCTTGAAGATCGGGCCGAGCCCGGAATGGATGAAACGGCGCCTCGAAGCCGTCGGCCTTCGCCCCATCAACAACGTGGTGGACGTCACCAACTACGTTCTCATGGAAACGGGAAACCCGCTGCACGCTTTCGACGCCAAGAAAATCTGCGGCAACGAAATTCGGGTACGCAACGCAACGGAGGGAGAAGCAATCAAGACCTTGGACGAGGTCGACCGCAAGCTCGACGAGTCGATGATGGTGATCGCGGACGCGGAAAAGCCATTGGTCGTCGCCGGAGTTATGGGCAGCCTGGATGCCGGAGTGGACGAAAACACCACCGATATCGTGCTGGAAGCCGCATGGTTCTCTCCCGGAAACATTCGGGCTACGGCTAGAAAACTCAACTTGAGCACGGATAGCTCCTATCGCTTCGTCCGCGACGTTGATCCTCAGCTGACGCGTTATTCGGCTCGGCGAGCCATCGACCTAATTCTCGAGACTGCTGGCGGCGAACTCGTCCCAGAAGAAATCAAGGTGGGGGATCCTCCACGGGGAGACCGTACAATAGAAATCGCACCGGATTTTGTTCGTTCAACCTGTGGCTACGAAGTGACCAACGAACAACTAGCGAATGCGTGGAGCCGACTCGGGTTCACCATCGAAAAGGGTGAACGGTGGAAAGTCTTGGTACCTAGTTTTCGCGCCGAGGTGGATCGACCGATCGATCTGGTCGAGGAATTCGTCCGCATTCACGGAACAACCGAGATTCCCGAAGCAAGAGTAGTGTGCGAAGCCGTTTCTCGCCACGACGCCGCCCAATTCACCTTTTCCGAAAAAGCGGTCGATGCTCTAGTCGGGCTAGGCTTCCGCGAATGTTGCCATTACAGTTTGCGGGACGGAAAGGAAATCGAGGCATGGGCCGACCAAGCCACCGTCGATGCCCTGACCCTCGCCAATCCACTAACCGCCGAACACACGCACCTTCGATCTTCCCTGCTGCCGGGCCTATTGGAAACGCTCGCCCACAACCAGCGCAACCACAATGACCTGCGTCGAGTGTTCGAGTCGGGTCGCGTCCTTCGACCGGGCCCAAAAGGCACGACCGAACTGCAAAGCGTAGCGTTCGCCATATTGACGAAACCCATTGCTCGAGAATGGGATACCGAGCTTGCCCCCGATTTCCACGAGGCCAAGCTCATTGCCAATCGCCTTCTCGCGGCAACGGGAATCATCATGCCGAAAGGTGGACTCCGATCACTTGAAGGCTCCTCGGCATGGCAGCAAGGTCATGTCGCCTCCGCCGGCGACGTGCACCAAAACCGGGTCGAGCTAACCGTCGGGTTCTGCAAACTTTCCTTGTCGCGGGACAAAGGTGTGAATGGGCCCGTCCTTGCCTGCGAGTTGCTGGTGGATCCCGTGATGCTCCGTCAAAAGGTGAAACCCGTGAAGTTCCGGTCCTTTGGCTCTTTTCCTCCCGCCCTCAAGGACCTCGCCCTCGTCGTGGACGAGAATGTCCCCGCCGAAGACGTTCGCCTAGCCGTGGAGACGGCGGCCGTGCAAGCTGCGGACAAGAAGTTTGTCGTCGATCCCGTGACCATTTTCGACGTATTCGAGGGAACAGGACTGGGGGAAGGGAAGAAAAGCGTGGCCTGCGCCATCCGCTTCCGGTCCGACGAACGCACACTCGAAGACAAAGACGTGAACGCCGCCTTTGACGAAACCCAACGAATACTCGCCGAAACCACCGATTACGCCCTACGCTCCTAAATTCCTTTAAACGACATCACCATGGGCGAATCACAAGAAATGGACATCGGCTACGTAGCCAACCTCGCGCGGATCGAACTGAGCGAAGAGGAAAAGGAAAAATTCCGTGGTCAGTTTGGGGATATCCTCAAGTACTTCGACCGGCTCAGCGAAGTAGACGTCGAGGGTGTCGAGCCCACCGCTCACGCATTTCCCCGACACAACGTCTGGGACCAAGATGAAGCTCGACCCGGGTTTTCCGCCGAGGAAGCCCTCGCCAACGCACCCGCCCAACGCCTGGACCAAGTGGTGGTACCAAAGGTAATCGAGGAATAATCCTCACTGCTTGCCATGTCGGACACCTTGCACGAAATGACTGCCGCCGAGCTCGGCGAAGCGCTTGCGGCAGGCAAAACCTCGGCCGTCGAAATCGCCCGATCCTTTATCGCCCGAGCGGAAGCAGTGGATGAAAAAGTGCATGCGTTTCTTCATCGCGACGACGAAGATTTTTTGGCTCAAGCGCATGCTTCCGACGAACGCAGGTCGAAAGGTGAATCGCTCGGCCCGTTGGACGGGGTACCGGTTGCCGTAAAGGACGTCATATCAGTTAAGGGGCAGCCGTTGACGGCGGCCAGCCGCATCCTCGAAAATTACGTCTCCCCCTACGACGCCACCGTGATCGTAAAACTTAAGCATGCCGGCGCACTGGTCTGGGGACGACTCAATCTGGATGAGTTTGCCATGGGCTCCTCCACGGAAAACTCAGCCTACGGCGCAACCAACAACCCATGGGACCTCGCCTGTGTCCCGGGTGGCAGCAGTGGTGGAAGCGCCGCGGCCGTGGCAGCGCGCGAAGCCCCCCTGACCTTGGGTTCCGACACGGGCGGCTCGATCCGACAACCCGCAGCCCTCTGCGGAGTGGTCGGGATGAAACCCACTTACGGGATGGTCTCGCGCTACGGACTTGCCGCCTTTGCCTCTTCGCTGGATCAAATCGGCCCCTTTTCACAAACCGTGGAAGACGCCGCACTCCTCCTCCAAACCATTTCCGGGCACGACCCCCTCGACTCCACCAGTTACCCTGCAGAGGTTCCCGACTACCATCGGGCTCTTGCCGAAAAGCCGGGCCCATTGAAGCTAGGGTTGCCCAAGGAATTCTTTGGCGAGGCGATCGACGAGGAAGTCCGAAAACTAGTAGACGAAGCGATTCAGTTCTATCGGGACGATGGGCACGAGGTCATCGAGATTTCTCTGCCCATGACCGATCTATCGATCCCCGTCTACTACCTAATCGCAACAGCCGAGGCTTCCTCGAACCTAGCTCGCTACGACGGAATACGCTACACGCATCGCAGCGACCGGGCCGAAAACGCGATCGACGTTTATGCAAAGAGCCGTGGCGAAGGATTCGGTGAGGAAGTGAAGCGCCGATGCATTCTCGGTGCCTACGCCCTAAGCAGCGGATACTACGATGCCTACTACCTTCGAGCCCAAAAAGCACGCACGCTAATTCGACGGGACTTCGAGAAAGCATTCGAGCAAGTCGACGCCATCCTGACTCCCACTTCCCCCACACCCGCCTTTCGCCAAGGCGAACGCAACGAGGACCCGATCGCGATGTACCTCAGCGATGTGTTCACCATTTCCACCAACTTGGCCGGCCTTCCTGCTCTTTCAGTGCCTTGCGGCTTTACGGAAGCAGGTCTTCCCGTAGGTCTTCACATAATCGGCCAAGCCTTCAAGGAAACGGATCTGCTTCGCGTCGCCAACGCTTACGATACCGTCCATTCCTTCGGACGAAAGGTTCCCCAACTCTAGGGGCGGATTATGGAGTACGAAACTGTCATAGGTTTGGAAGTTCATGTTCAATTGGACACGAACTCGAAGATGTTCACGAGAGTTCCTCGCGGATTTGGCGAACCGCCCAACACCCTCACCGACCCAATGGTTCTCGGGTTGCCGGGAGCCCTTCCGGTCATGAATTTCGAGGCAATCGAGAAGTCGATCAGGGTCGGGCTACTGCTCGGATGCGATATCGCAAAGGTATGCAAGTGGGATCGAAAGAACTACTTTTATCCGGACATGCCGAAGAACTACCAGATAACTCAGTTCGACCAGCCCATTTGCGAACACGGACACGTCGAGATCGAGCTTCCGGGAGAGAATCCGGCAGTCATGGGCAAACACCGTCGCGTCCGGCTTACCCGAATTCACCTCGAGGAGGACGTCGGAAAACTCACCCATACCGAACACGACAGCTTGGTCGATTACAACCGCGCCGGATCCGCTCTACTGGAAATCGTATCCGAGCCCGACCTATTCTCCCCCGAAGAGGTGTTTGCCTACCTGAACTCTATTAGAAACTCTTTGGTCTACTCGGGCATTTCCGACTGCGACATGGAGAAGGGACAGTTGCGATGCGATGCCAACATTAGCATTCGACCCGTCGGCAC
>JACKQG010007553.1_pt1 | contig 10886 bp, 11 predicted proteins | sample 8237621 | NCBI WGS metagenome assembly JACKQG01 (sample SAMN15677084, study PRJNA649215) | marine metagenome | biome: marine; feature: Black Sea; material: saline water; isolation source: suspended particulate matter (SPM) from the Black Sea western gyre | collected 2013-06-09/2013-06-10 | depth... | reverse complement strand
GATTAAAAATTTCTATCCATTCTTTATTCCCGGCTGAAGTATTTGGCTTAAACATAATCTCATTAATAATTAGTGGAGAGGTGCGAAAATGATTAAGCCGATTTGTTTTTGTATTTTGTGTAAATAAGACGGAATCTATTAAAATCAATATAATGATTAGTGTTAAAGTAAAATATAATGTTTTCTTAATTCTCTTCATTTTCTCGATAATTAGTTTTGAATGTTTCGCTAATTATTTCCAATGCTAAAAGTGCTCGCAGTTTGTTACCTTCAGGGAAAAAAACAGAGTTGTCAATCAGATATGCAATCTTCTGATTTTCGTCATAAAAAGCAAAACTTGTGAATGCTCCACCGACGAAATTGTCTGGATTTTGCCATCGTCCAGAAAGTTTGAATGTATCATAAGTAAGAAATTTCACTTTTTTTTGAGTTACATCGCACTTGGAAAATTCATCGGCATCGTAATATTTTTTGCCCAATTCCAATCTTTTATTCCAAAGCCAATCTTTATTTATTTCATTTTTAGCCATTTCCTCCCAATAAATAGCCAAAAATCTGTCAGGATATTTTTTCACACGAAGCAAATATGCGACAAAATGATTTTCATCATCTCGCTTGAATGTGATATATTGTTTCGGCAAATCAATCTGCCAAGGATAATTCTGCTCATAATATTCCGTCTCTTTTTTGTTCAATCCAGGTTTGTAAATTAGATTTTTCAGCCGTTCTCGCTCACGATTTTTAAAAACATCAAAAATTACATCGGATTGTTCGAAAGTGTGCAGCAAAAGTGATTCTGCATCTTTTCCAATTACAAAAGTTACAATTTGATTTTGCGCCCAGAGATTTTTTGAAATATAAATTTTTGCAGGAATGGAATCGGACAAAGCGTGAGATTGATTTGACAAAACGCTTTTCACATATTTGGAAGTAGGATTGTCAGAATTCAAGTTGCAGAAAAAGAGCAAATTGGCAAATTTGTAATATTTTTTAATATCTTTTGCCTCTTCTTTTCGAAGTGTAAAGAGTTTTTCATTTCTTGTTGTAAAAAATTCCCGTTCCAATGATTTTTCGATTTCCAACTTTCCATAATCCCAAATCATTTTATCTGCGAAGATAAAGATCACATCCGACTTTCCCCAAGAAAGCGGTTTGCGAATATCGGCAGAAGATTTATGCGTAGATTCCGAATCTCCGCAACTTGAGAAAATAATTATCACAAATAATAGAAAATATCGAATGGAATTATTTAGCATATTTCTTTCCTGTTTGAAAAATATAGAGTGCCGCAGAAAGCCAAGTTAAAATCGCAATTATTACAAACATAATCAAAATTGAAAGTTTAACAATTTCTAATTCCGGCATAAAAGCTTTGTAAAAAAGAACAAAAATTATTGCAATAAACTGCAAAGTTGTTTTTAATTTCCCTCCCCAATTTGCAGCTAAATAAATCTGTTTTTTTGTAAGAAAATGACGCAATAAAGTCATCAAAATATCACGAGACAAAATCAATGCAACTATCCACCAGCCGACAAAACCCCAACCGGAAATTATTATTAATGCTGAAGCGGCAAGAATTTTATCTGCCAATGGATCAAAAAGTTTGCCGAAATTTGAAACAAGGTTGTATCTCCTCGCGATAAAGCCGTCAACCACATCAGAAAGTGCAGCAATTGCAAAGATAAGAAGTGATGCAAAATAATGTCCTTGGACCGCAAAAAAAACGAAAAATGGAATAAGAACCAATCTAAATAAGGTGATAATATTGGGAATTTGCTTTTTATCAAGCATCTTTTTTCGAGATTAAATTTATTAACGAAATAATAATATAACTGCCAAAAAGATAAAAAATTGCAAAATATTCTGAATGAAAACTGAACACTTTTTCTCCGAAAAATATCTGTAATTTATTTTGTGCAAAAATAAGTGTAAACCCAAAACTGATGAATAAAGCAAAAATTAATATTAACAATTCCATTACAAAATGCTGAAATTTATAAAGTTTTAATCCTTTTGATTTCCACAGTTTCCACTTTTCTTTTTGAAAATATCTCATAAAAAATCTGATAAAAGAAAGAAATACCAAAGCTATCAAAGTAATGGTTGCCAAAAGATAAAGTTCATATTTCTCTATCGATTTCTTAATTTTGCCACAAAGCAATATTTTTTCTCCATCAAAATCAATCGATTCAAATCTTTTATCTGCCGAAATTTCTGTGATAAATTTTTGAAATTTGTCCGCAGAAAATTTTTTGGCATTAATATAAAGAATAAGGAAATCATTCAGTTCATCTTTAGAGATCCACTTTTTCAATCCTTCTATACCAAATTTTTCACTCATTTTGGAGATGTTTTCTTCGGCGGATTTATACTCAATATTTTGCAAAAAATCTATCTTTTTAAATTCCGCAATAATTTGATTTGAATCGAGTGAAGAAGAAAAATGCAATATCAAAGGTGCGGAATATAATTTTCTATCAGTTTCAAATGTGATTTTTTTCACAAAAGAATTTATTCCAAAAATGATGATTCCAAATATAAAAAATATTAGCCAGATAAAAATGAGATAACAGACCAAATTTTTATAAAGTTTTCCAAATTGACTTATTGATTTTGACATTTTAATTTTTCATAAATTTTGCAACAAAAAGATTACTTCTCAAATGAGAATTAGCAAGATTTTCAGGCAACCTTTTTCTTAAATTTTCGAAAAAATAATATTTCTGCACGACAAGTGATTTGAAATTTGTTCTGATTTTTTCATCGAATTCTTTCCAACGAAAACTCTGATAAATAATAAAACCAATTCCAAATTTTTTTAGAAGAAATTCAAAACCAGAAAGAACATCATTCATATTACATAAAATTTCAGATCTGGCATTTCTTTTTTCTAAATTTGGGCTAAGTCGCCCTCTTCCAATTGGAAAATATGGCGGATTGGAAAATGCAAAATCAAATTTTTTTTTCGGAAAATATAATTTTATCTTTTTACCATCCATTTTGAAAATATCTATGTTTTTTTTCAGATGATTTCTCGCGATATTTTTATATGCAATTTGGAATAAAGATTCCTGAATTTCAATTGCTGTGATTCTGATTTTTTGTTTTTTTGCAGCAAGGAGGATTGAAATAATTCCACAGCCGGTTCCGAATTCAAAAGCGATTCCAGAAAAATTCTCTCCGATATTTTCAATTATTACATTTAGAAGAATCAGAGAATCTTCGGAATTGCGATATCCATTTTTGCTCTGGAAAATTTTAAGATTTTGGAATTGAAGGTCATCCAAAGTGTAAGATTTCATTAAGAGAAAAGGAGCATTCTCTCCAAAGATGTTTGCGCATTTTCAATAATTTTGGCTGGAAGTGAAATTTCGTTTCTCTCTTCGAGAAGAGTTGCAATTGCGGTCTGTAAATCTGTTTTTTTCATATTCTTGCAGAGCATTTTTTCGCTTAAAGGGACGAGTTTTTTTTCTGGATATTTCTGCACCAATTGATGAAATAATCCAATTTCGGTGCCTATTATCACTTTTTCGTGTAACTTTACAAATTTGGTTATTTGGCTTGTAGAGCCGACGGCATCGGCATATTTGCAAACTTCTGGCTTGCATTCTGGATGAACGATTAACAAATAATCGGGATATTTTTCTCGCGCGATTTTTACATCTTGATAAGTTATTTGATGATGGACGATGCAAAATCCATTCCAAAGAAGCAAATCTCTGCCAGTTTTTTTAGCAGCATAAGCGCCGAGGTTTTTATCTGGAACAAAGATAATCTTCTTCTCTTTTGCAATTGAACCAACAATTTCAACTGCATTTGACGAGGTGCAACAAACGGTGCTTTCGGCTTTTACTGCCGCAGAAGAATTTACATAACATACCACTTCAGCGTTCGGATATTGGGATTTTAATTCTCTTAATTGCGTGGCTGTAATCATATCAGCCATCGGGCAGCCAGCATTTGGATGTGAAAGCAAAACTGTTTTTTTTGGCGAAAGTATTTTTGCAGTTTCTGCCATAAAAAGCACACCACAAAAGAGAATTATTTCCGCATCTGTTCTGGCTGCTTCTTTCGCAAGTTGCAAAGAATCTCCAACAAAATCTGCAATTGCCTGAACTTCAAGAAGTTGATAATTGTGAACCAAAATGACAGCATTTTTCTCTTTCTTGAGTTTTGTTGCCAACTGCTTCAAATCATTTTTTGATAAATTTTCAATATTCATTTTTTATAATTTTGTATGACCAAATCCGCCAGAATTTCTGTCAGTTTCGCCGAGCAAATCACTCTTTTGGAAAATCACATCTTCAACCTTTGAAAATATTAATTGAGCAATTCGCATATGATTTTTTACGATGAAATCTTTCTTACCAAAATTGTATGCGATTATTTTCACTTCGCCGCGAAAATCGGAATCAATTGTGCCTGGCGAGTTTAGAATTCCTATTTTATGATTGATTGCCAGACCGCTTCTCGGACGAATCTGCGCTTCATATTTTTGTGGAATTTCAAGAGCAAATCCTGTTGGAATTAGGACAACTTTTTGAGGTGGAATTATTATTTCGTCAGAATTATTAGAAAAAATATCATATCCAGAAGAGTGTGGCGTCATTTTTTTGGGCAATTTAGCAAATTCAGAAATTTTTTTTATTTTTACTTTAAGCATTAAAATTCTCTCGTTGTGATATAGGTACAGATTTTTTTTAGAAACTCTGCTTTGGAACCGTAGAAAGAGATAATTGTCTGAGCTTTATTTTTCAATTCTTCTGCTTTTGCTTTTGCATTTTCCAATCCGAATATTTTGGGATAAGTAGCTTTTCCGTGCACAGCATCGAATCCGGGACGTTTCCCCAATTTTTGTTTGGAACCTTCCACATCCAAAATATCGTCAACAATTTGAAAAAGGAGACCAATGGTTTCGCCAAATTCTGTAATTCGCCTAAGGTCTTCCTCGCTTGTGTCAGCCAAAATCGCACCGAAACGAACAGCTGCTGTTATCAATTTTGCCGTCTTATTTTGATGAATAAAATCGACGGTCTTCCGAGAAACGGATTTCTCTTCGCTTTCAATATCCACAGCTTGTCCTGCAATAAGTCCCATATCGCCAGTAAATTCTGCAAATTCTTTTATCAAATTTATTTTGGTTTTAGATTTAACATCGACTGTATTCAAGATTTTGAACGCCTCAATGATAAGTGCATCGCCAGCCAAAAGGGCAATATCTTCGCCGAATATTTTGTGAGATGCGAGTTTTCCACGCCGATAATCATCATTATCCATATCTGGAAGGTCATCGTGAATCAATGAATAAGTATGAATGAGTTCGAGCGCAGCTGCGATGGGAAGTATCTTTTTGTCAATTTTCCCAAAAAGCTGATAAACGGTCACGGCAAGATATGGACGGATTCTTTTTCCGCCGGCAAAAAGCGTATAACGAATCGCCTTATGAACCATTTTTGGGTATTCATCTTTTCGCGGCAAAAACCTGTCAATCGTGATGTTGACTAATTCTCGCTTCTCTTTTACATCCTTTTTTAGACGCATCATTTTGGTCATTATGAAACTCCTAAAATTTAAATTTTATTTTTCTGAAGGTTGATTAGATTCTTCAGAAAGAAGAGAAATTTTATTCTCAATTTTTCTTAATTTATCAGAACAATTTTTCACCAATTTAACTCCCTCTTCATAATATTCCAAAGATTTTTCGATATCAAGATTTTCAGATTCCATCAAATCAACAATTTCTTGAAGGCGATTTAACGCCTTTTCAAATTTTATTTCACTCATTTTTTACCTCGCTTTGATTACAAGTAAAATTCCCGATGAAATTTTTATTGATACTTTTTGCTCGAGACATTTATTGCTAATTCCGCGACTACTTTTTCGGAAAAGTTTTTCGTTTTTTAATGAAAATTTCAAACCGCTCATTTCTTCCACATTTACAAAATTTGTAAGTGAAATAAGAGAGATTTTTGAGCCAATTTCTGTAGAAAGATTAATGTGATTTTTTACAACAAATATCTCATTTTTTCGATTGAGAAAGTGCAAATTAATATCGCGATTTTCTACATATTTTTCGATTAAAAAAAGATTTGCAAGTGAATGAGAAAGTGCTCCATTAAGCGCATTTATAAGAACGATATCGCGAAAATCGTTTTTCATACAATAATCAAGGGCGAGTTCTGTATCGCTTTTATCTTTATCAACTGGAAATTTTTTTACAATTGATTTTTTTTCTAACAATTCCAAATTTTTCGGTAGAATTGAATCACAATCTCCAATCAAAATATGCGGAAATATTCCGATTTCACAAAGAAAATTTGCGCCACCATCCGCAGCAATTATTGTTCCCGATAATTTTGTAAAATCAAGATGAAAATCTTTGTAATCATTGTTACAGAAAATGAATGTTTTTTTCAATTTTCCTGCTTGTTTTTTAAGGCAAATAAAATCAGTTTAGATATCTTTTATCAACAAAGATATTGGATTTTTTCTTATTAAAATAATACCAAGGATTTTTCGTCCTTCCATAAAATCGCACTTCGTAATGCAGATGAGAGCCAGTTGTACAACCAGTTTCGCCAACTTCACCGATTATTTGGTATTTCGTGACAGAATCTCCTTTGGGGACATAAATCTTATTTAAATGTGCGTAATAAGTTTTGTATCCGTAGCCGTGGTCAACCAAGACATATTTTCCGTAATCCTTGTGATAACCTCTTCTCTCAATTTTGCCATCGGCAGTAGCTCGGACAGGTACACCAACTCGATTTGCGATATCTATTCCGTGATGAAAATGACGGATTTTTTTTATCGGATGAATTCGATAACCGTAAGTGTCTGAAATCCTGCCAGATACGGGTTTTATGGACGGTGTGTGTTGGAAAATAGTATTTTTGGTGATAAGGTATTTTGAAATCTCTTCAAAGCTGCTATTTTCAAAATCCAATTGCCTTTTAAGAAAATCACTTTTGCGTAAAACCTCATTATGAAGAGCAAACAGCGTTTTATCATACGAAAATGTTGAATCGGTAAATTGCGTGCCACCAACACCTAATTTCCTAATATCATCGTCGATTGAATTCATACTTTGGAGTTCCCGAACTTCTTTATCTTTTCGCTGTAAATTTTCCAGCTCTATTTTCATTGTGTCCAAAAGAGAATTCACTCTTCCCATTTCCATTTTCAATTTTGAATTATGTGTCTGAAGATTTTTCAATCTGTTTAAATCTATCTGAGTTGAGAAAAAAAGATAGGTCGAAATCGACCCAAAAAGTAATAAAATTATCGCAAAAACCAGAACGGAAATAGCAAAAGTTTTAGAAAAGCGAAAACTTTTTGCATCATCAGAACTGTTTGTTGTTACAATTATATGCCAAACTTTTTTATTCACAATCTCTTTCCTAAATCATCATAAATTTAATAGACAAAATTTTTTTATGTGGATTCTGCTGTCAAGTTTTACTTCTATTTTTGGATTTGAAATCTATTGAAATTTTTTATTTTTCCAATTTCTTGACATAAAAATCAGAAGAATCATTTAAGAACAAATGAAAGTGCAAATCGGAATAATAATTATAATTTTTCCACCCTGTCGGGCAAGACAGAATTAGCGTCAAACCGCGGCAGGAAAGCTTGTTGCGGTTTTTTTAATAATATTTTTTGGGAGAAGAAATGTATAAGCAGATTGATACAAAAGAGAAATCAGTCGTTTTGGAAAAGAGAGTTCGTGAATTTTGGCAGAAACATAACATCGCCAAGAAAAGTGAAGATATTCGCGAAGGTGCTCCGAAATTTGTTTTCTATGAAGGACCTCCAACAGCAAATGGAATCCCGGGAATTCATCATGTGATTAGCAGAGCGCTAAAAGATGTTGTGTGCCGCTATAAAACGATGACGGGGTTTCAGGTAAAGAGGAAAGCGGGCTGGGATACTCACGGATTGCCAGTCGAAATTGAAGTTCAGAAAGAGCTTGGTTTCACGAATAAAGCTGAAATTGAAAAATATGGAATTGAAAAATTTAATAATAAATGCAGAAAATCTGTCTTCAAATACGAAAAAGAATGGCGCGAAATGACGACACTTCTCGGATATTGGCTCGATTTGGACGACCCGTATATTACGCTAAAAAATGAATATATCGAAACTGTCTGGTGGCTTTTGAATCAATTCTGGAAAGATAAAATGATTTATAAAGAAAACAAAATAGTCGCATTTTGTCCGCGCTGTGGAACTCCACTTTCAAGCCACGAAGTTGCTCTTGGATATCGCGAGACAGAAGACCCATCAATATTTATTAAATTTAAAATTAAAAACGAAAAATTGGAAAGCAAAAACGATGAAAAAGTTTATTTTCTTGCGTGGACAACAACACCTTGGACATTGATTTCAAATGTGGCGCTCGCAGTTCATCCAGATTATAAATATGTGAAAATCCAGATAATAGATAGTAACAAATCTGAAAAAGAGTTTCTGATTCTCGCGAAAGCAAAATTGGATGTAATTAAAGAAGATTACGAAATAGTCGATGAATACATCGGCTCAGAATTGGAAAAAATGGAATTCGAACAGCTCTTTCCGTTTGTCGTTCCAAAGAAAAAAGCATTTTTTGTCGTTCTCGCAAATTATGTTACAATGGAAGACGGAACGGGAATTGTTCATACTGCGCCTGCTTTTGGTGAAGAAGATTATCTGACGGGAAAAAAATATAATCTGCCTGTAATTCAAGCGGTAAATGAAGAGGGAAAATTCAAAAAGGAAATCACAGATTGGGCGAATGTTTTTGTCAAAGATGCCGACAAAGAGATTATTCGAAATTTGAAAGATAGAGAACTGCTTTATCATCGCGAGCAAATAAAGCACACATATCCATTCTGCTGGCGATGCGATAGTCCGCTTATCTACTTCGCGCGAAAATCTTGGTATATTAAAACAACAGAATTTGTAGATAAGATGCTGGAAAATAACCACAAAATCAATTGGTATCCAAAATTTGTTGGTGAAGGTCGCTTTGCAGATTGGCTTGAAAATAATGTCGACTGGGCAATCGGCAGAGACAGATATTGGGGAACTCCACTCAATATCTGGGTTTGCGAAAATTGTCAAGCAGAAGATTCGCCAGATTCGATAAAATCGTTACTCGAAAAAGGCAAAATGCCAAACGGCGATTCAGTTCCAAAAGATATCGAATTACATCGTCCTTATGTAGATAAAATTGAATTTGTCTGCCCGAAATGTGGCGGGAAAATGCATCGCACAAAAGAGGTAATTGATTGCTGGTTTGATTCCGGCGCAATGCCTTTCGCACAATGGCATTATCCATTCGAAAATGAAGAAAATTTCGATACAGAATTATTCCCCGCAGATTTCATCGCAGAAGGAATCGACCAAACTCGCGGCTGGTTTTACACTTTGCTTGCAATTTCAACCTATATCAAAGGAATTTCATCGTACAAAAGTTGCCTCGTAAATGAACTCGTTCTGGACAAAAATGGAGTCAAAATGAGCAAATCCAAAGGAAATGCGGTGAATGTCTTTGAAATTCTGAATAAATTCGGCGCTGATGCAACTAGATGGTATATGCTCTCAGTCAGTCCGCCGTGGGTTCCAACAAAATTTGATGAAAATGGAATAAAAGAGGTCAGCAATAAATTCATCGGAACGCTAAAAAATGTGCTCTCATTTTTCATAACATACGCAAATATCGATAAATTTGAATATGATAAATATAAAATAAATGTCAAAAATAGACCAGAACTCGACAAATGGATTATTTCAAGATTGAATTCTGTGATAGAAAAAGCGAATGAAAATAATTCAAAATATGATTTGACACGCTCAGTTCGCGCAATTCAGCAATTCGTAATTGATGAGGTTAGCAATTGGTATGTTCGTCGAATAAGAAAGCGCTGTTGGGCTTCTGGAATGGAAGATGATAAAATTTCTGCGTATCTGACGCTGTATGAAATTTTGTTAAATATCTCCAAACTTTGTGCGCCATTTGTGCCATTTATTTCAGAAGAAATTTTTGAAATTCTGACGGATAAAGAGAGTGTGCATTTGGAAAATTATCCGCAATATGACGAAACGCTCATCAACAAAAATTTGGAATCTGAAATGCGCGTTGTAATCGATGTCGTCTCGTTGGCTCGGGCTGCAAGAAACGAAGTTCAGATAAAAATTCGCCAACCGCTGAAATCTTTATTCGTTCAAGAAAAGTATAAAAGTATTGTCGAAAGAATGAAAGCATTGATTATCGAGGAAATAAATGTAAAAGAAATTGTCTATGTTGCGGAGAAAGAGCAGTTTATGAATTATCAAATCAAGCCAAACTTTAAAACGCTTGGTCCAAAATATGGAAAACATATTTCGCACATTTCTCAAGTTTTGCAAAATATCGATGCGAAACATCTGCTTGAAGAGATAAGGGAAAATCGGGCATATCACCTCGACATTGATAATGTGGAAATTCGGCTGACTGAAAATGACATAGAAATTCAGACACAAAATAGAGAAAATTTTGTCTTTCTGGAACAAGGTGAAATTTTCATTGCGTTGGACACAAAATTGGATGAGAATTTGTTGCTCGAAGGTTATGCGCGAGAGCTGGTTAATAAAATTCAGTTTATGCGAAAAGAGAATGATTTTGAAATTACAGATAGAATTGAGATTTCATATTTTTCGCCAGATGAAGAGATAAAGCGAACTTTCACGCAATTTGGCGATTATATCAAAAGTGAGACGCTCGGCGTGAAGATTGTTTTACAAAGCAGAAAAGATAATATGAAGAAATGGAATGCGAACGGGAAAGATGTGTTTCTGTTGTTGAAAGTTATCATATAAAAACTTGACAAGTAATTTTAAAAAATATTGATTTGGTTTAAATTATT
>JACKQG010007552.1_pt1 | contig 10886 bp, 9 predicted proteins | sample 8237621 | NCBI WGS metagenome assembly JACKQG01 (sample SAMN15677084, study PRJNA649215) | marine metagenome | biome: marine; feature: Black Sea; material: saline water; isolation source: suspended particulate matter (SPM) from the Black Sea western gyre | collected 2013-06-09/2013-06-10 | depth... | reverse complement strand
TCTGAGACCGCCATTATTTCGCCAATAAGGACTATATCCTTTATTGGTTTATATTTGTAAATATATGCGGGAATAACTAGCACAACCGCGGCCGCGGCCACGCCCACTAAAAAAGTGAAATTGGCTATGTACCATCCCCAGGAGACCTGATCACGCATATTTGTTGCGATTAGTCCCTCATCAATCTGAATGTAAACAAAGTATGCTCCTACTGCAGTGACGAGCAGAAGAAAGGCAAGCCATATCTTATATGGAGTGCTTCCCCCGAACATTGTCTTTAGCAGTTTTATAATTGCATCAATCATGGCTTAAATCTTTAATGGTCGAACCCAGGCTGAAATAATAGAAGAATTTCGGGTGTGTTTTGAGTTCCTTTTTCAGTGTAAAGACCCTCATATTTTCAAGTATATATCTTATTTCACTTTTGGAATCCATTATATTGCCAAACTTTCGTGAACCGACCGGACATGTTTCAACATATGCTGTATAACGGCCCTTTTTTGTACGCTGTATACACCAGGTACATTTGCCTACCGCGCCTTTAGGTTGAGGGCGGTTGCCGAGATAATGCATGTCAGGATTCAGTTCATCTTTGGGTATTTTCGGCTTGCCCCAGTTAAAGTGTCTTGCTCCATAAGGACAGGCGGCCATACAATATCTGCAGCCGATACACCAGTTGTAATCGACCACGACTATGCCGTCAGGTTCTTTCCATGTAGCCCCAACGGGACATACCTTTTCACAGGGGGATTTTTCGCATTGCTGACACTGTATGGGCAGATAAAAATGGCCCTTTTCCGGTACCAGTTGTGGATTGTAATATCGTTCGCCCTCTTCAAAATTCAGCCAGCGCACATTCTTTTTGAATTTCAGATCTATTATCCAGTGCACCTCTGGATTGCGGGAAAGGTTGTTTTCTTTGGCGCAGGCGTGGACACATTTCCTGCAGCCTATGCAGCGTGAGACGTCCAGGGCATAAGCGAATATCACACCGTCCATAGCCGGTGTGGCCTCTACCTTTGCATCCTTGTCGTATTCTTTTGAAAGATCCCTGCTCATGTCCGCAAGTATCTGCTTCAGATCCTCTTTTGAAAGGCGTTTGAAATGCTGCCTGAAGTATTCTTCCCACTTTGATGCATTAGCATCTCTAAGGGGTAGAGCGAGAGCTGCCGTGCCTGCTGCAAGTCCTGCAAGCAGTTTGCGCCTGGTAATATCTGACTTGTTTTCTTTCTTTTCAGACATTAATAGTCTCCCCTTAAGTTTTCAGGGCGAACAGGCGGGGCTGCCGGTTTCTGTGGTTTAAAGGGGGGATTATGAGGGTCATGACACATGGTACAATGCCACTGCTGTTTCTCCCCGCCATCCCAGTGACCGGTAATCTTTGCATGAATCCCGAGTTTCCACTGTCTGTACATCTTGCCGTGGCATTGGGCGCATACCTTGTAATATTCATTGAATTCTACATGCTGACCATTTATAAGACGAAATTTATCCCGCTCTTTTTCACTGTGACAATCAAGGCACCAGCGGTTTTCAGAATCGTGATTCAAGAATTTGCCGGGGTATTCATCATGAGGTTCGGCCAGTTCTCGTTTTGTGGGATCAGTCTCCCAGTCTTTATCATGACAGTCAGTGCATGGGAACAGGCTGAGTTCCTTCATAGGGGCAAGACATGCCTGAACATCCTCTAACGGACAGTCTTCGGGTACATTACCTATTGTTGCTATGTCATGTATGGCGAAGCCGGGAATATAAAAAAATAGGGAGGTCATTACTATTATTCCGAATAGTAGAATCTTAAAAAAAGAAAAGTTACGAATATTAATCACTTTTGCTCCTGCCCGATTAGGGGTAATAAAGACTGAACACTATTCATTTTCTGTATTAAATATACTAGATTTATTGTAACTAGTCAAAGATAATGAGTTTTAAATGGGGTAATTATTATTTAGTTAAATCAAAATGTTAATTAGGCCGGCTTGAAATAGATTATCATAGTAGTATGTTTCCGATTTCGCCAGAAAAAGAAAGTGCCCTCAGGGCACGGCTTGAGGGTCTAGATATTTATGATAAAGACCTGCAGGAGACCTTTGTGCGCTCACAGGGAAGCGGCGGGCAGAAGGTTAATAAGACCTCGACCTGTGTGCTGCTCAGGCACGGTCCTACTGGGATAGAGGTGAAGTGCCAGAAGTCCCGTTCGCAGGGAATGAACCGATATTATGCCCGCGTAATACTTTGTGAGAAGATTGAAAACAGTGTAAAGGGAGAGGAGAGCAAAGAGGCAATGCGGGTTGCAAAGCTTCGGCGGCAGAAACGCAAAAGATCAAAAAGGGCAAAGGAGAAGGTTCTGGAGGATAAGAAGATGCAGTCTGAAAAAAAGATCCTGAGGGTAAAGCCCTCAGACTGGTCATCACAGTAAACTATTCATCTATTAATGTCGAAATGATGCAGATATATGCCGGTTTATGAACAGGCACATAAAATAATTGATATATTGCACTCCATCTTTTTAGCATCTATCTTGGCAGTCAGCCTACTTTAACTATCAAAAAAGAAGTAATTACTGATGAACATAATTAAAAAACTATATGACGGGGTGCTGCACTGAGCCGAAACTCCTTATGGATTGCCCGCCCTGTTTGAGCTGGCCTTCTTTGAAGGGAGTTGTCATTTATTGGTAAAGAAAATCTTTGAGACAGCCTTAGGGTAACCTTACGGAGTTGATTATCTTGAGAGCCTTTAGTACAGCTGCATTCATAAAAGGTGCGAATGTATAAGATTTATTTTGTTATGCTCACTTTGGTTGAGTCGTGATTACTGATTCCAAGAATATAATCAGAAAATTCATTGTTTATGGAGGTGTTTAGTTCAGTAATAAACTGTTTTGCAATTGCGATTGACTCAACTATATCGCTTCTATCTGCAGGAACATCCACTCTGACGATAAAGCCTACCAGATCCTTGTCAAATATGGAGTAATACAGCTGCTTCAATTTTATATCTGTCCAGTTGATAATTACTTCTTTGTTCATTGTTACCCAATAGAGGCTGATAAAGTCATCCCCATAGTTTTCTGTGTAAATAACGCTGGTTTTCAGTTTGCGATTGTGCATAACTATTTCTTCGTCCTCAAGGTCATGCATCACATACCCTGATTCTGAAAGACAAACCTTCGGATAATGATAACTGCCGGCATGTGAGATCACCAGGATGATTTCCTGCCCACTGCTATTTACGTACTCATAGGCAAACGACCGGGTATAAGCCAGTGCATCGACATTTGAGATATCTAAAAATAAAGCATGAGACATGTCCTTGCCCCTCCAGTCTGCAAAAGAGGAAGGTATCTTATTTCTCGGTATATATGTATTGCCGGAATACTCTGCAGCAGGAATAGCGAGGTCCACAGTGATTCCGAACACGAGTATCAGTATTACAATGTAGTAGTTCAGAAACTTCATTTTACCTTTTCAATTAGCTTCTCTATGCTTATCATTCCAAGAAGCATAATACTGAATATAAGCATTCCGCTGAACCAGTGGAAAAACCCCTGTCCTATTTCTTCCCCGAAATAATAGGTTAGCAGACATACCGTGATTACTCTGATGAGGTTTCCCAGAAGGGCCATGGGAACAATAAATAATGACAATATAAGTTTGCGGTAAAGGGTAGTTTTTCTGATATATATGTAAGCGAGCATTAGTGAAAATAGTGTTATAAGAGATCTGAACCCGCTGCATGGCTCACCCATGTAAATATCAATGTCCCCAATATTCAGCATCAGTCCTTTCCTGGTAATAGGATAATTCAACAGCTGCAGTGTCCAGGCAGTGGCTACAGATACCCCGTGCCGCATACTCAGAGTAAGGCTGTCTAAAATACTGGTGGGTGGAGGTACCAAAAGCAGCATGTAAAGTATAGGGAAAGACAGTTTGGCAGCAGTTTTTATACTGTATAGTGTGATAACGGTTCCAAAGGCAACGGGTATCAGTGACAGTGCTGATATAGAGAGATATTCAAAGCGGGATCCTAAGAGGTATAGCATAACACCCGCAAAGAGCAGTGCTCCTCCTCCAATGGTTTCGATAGAGGTATATTGCCTTTCAGATATATGGAAAACTTCGCGTTGCCTCCATATCAGCCATGTGGTAATCGGTAGAATTGCATAAGCCTGCGTATATCCGTCAAATTCCCACTTGCTCATGTATAGCTCAAGAAAAAGAGACTCATATAGTAATATCAGAAGCGCAAGAACCAGGATGTCAAGTTTTACTCTGCTAACCCTTAAAATGGAGTTCAAGAAATTCATTTGGGTTTGATGTCTCCTTTGCATTACTCGCATGCTGTCATCGCTGAGCTGAAGACAACCGTTAACGGGTATTGGTATTTCTTATCATTTTTCGGGATAGATAAAGTATTTCTTTAATCGGGGATGCATCCTTGAATTGAAACGGATCAGGCGAACTTTAGCGAGGTTATTTTTTGGTATCCTTCTTTTTCTTGTCATTTTGTCTCTTATATATCAGGGCTCCTGCGCCTGCTGAAATAAGGGCAATCCCTGCCGGTTCAGGGGCGCCTCCGGCTATCTTGCGCGCTTTTTTGTGTTTTTTTCCTTTGAATTTTTTACGAGCATCTGCAGGGTCATCAAATACACAGATAAATGAAAACATCAAAAGTAATGTTATGAGTGTTTTAATGATTAAGCTTTTTTTATTCATGCAATACGCCTTTTTCATAATTCAAAGATTTTTCAGTATATATTATATCGGCACATATGGTAAAAACTTTATATGTTCTGCAAGTTGTATTCAATTAGATAAGTGTTTCAGATGGCAGGAGAAAAACTTTTACTTTTCAATGTTTTGTATTGTTCTTATAGTGTGCATGACATGGCGTTCGCTGATGGCCTGAATATGCAATCTACAGAGCCTTACATTGCTATTTCATTTGATGGAATAGATGCTGAAGGGTGATGGTAGTATGTATTTTTTACAGCAATATAGAGTCCATTGCCGGCATACGGACATGTTGATGAAGCGGTCGTGGTGCGTCTTATGGACAGGCTTGTAATATAATTGATATAATAAACGTTAATATTTTAACAGCCTGCCGGTAGATAGAAATTAAAAAATCATAAGGGATTATCTATGAAAATCATTAAGAAACTATATGACTGGGTGCTGCACTGGGCCGAAACTCCTTATGGATTGCCCGCCCTGTTTTTGCTTGCCTTTGCTGAATCATCTTTTTTTCCTGTACCGCCGGATGTCCTGCTTATAGCTCTTGCTATATCATTGCCGAAAAAATCCCTGAAATTTGCGGCTATATGTACTTTAGGGTCAGTGCTTGGAGGAATGCTAGGGTATGCAATAGGACATTACGGGTATGAAACCATCGGCAAGCCAATCGTTGATTTTTATCACGGTCACGAAATTATGGAGATGATCAGGGTTAAATATGAAGAGCACGGGTTTGTCGGGATACTTATTGCTGCTATAACTCCGATTCCATATAAGGTGTTTACGATTGCCTCAGGTATGTTTAACTTCGATTTTCTGTTGTTTGTTCTTGCATCGGTTATAGGACGGGCGACGAGGTTTTTTGTTGTTGCAGGATTGATATGGAAGTTTGGGCCCGCTATTAAGAATTTTATTGAAAAATACTTTAATCTGCTGAGCATTGCTTTTATTATATTACTGGTCGGAGGCTTTCTGGCGGTTAAATACTTTGCTCACTAAGCAGGATGATTAAAAAATGAATGAGATGAAGATTCAATATAATAATTAAATAATGACAGAGGTGAATTGAATGAAAAAATATCATGTATACGGAATTGGTAATGCGCTGGTTGATATGGAGTTTGAGGTTGAAGATGTTTTTTTTAGCAGCAACGGGATAAAAAAAGGTGTGATGACTCTGGTGGATGAGCCGCGTCAGCATGAACTTATTGGTCATCTGGATGCCTTTGAAGGTAAAAAGGCAAGCGGCGGTTCTGCCGCCAATACAATAATTGCGGTCAGTTATTTTGGCGGTAAATCATTTTATTCATGTAAGGTGTCCAGTGATGAACTGGGTGATTTCTATGTTAATGATCTCAGTGCTGCCGGTGTTGATTCCAATGTGGGGGATGGCCGTAAGGACGGTATTACAGGCAAGTGTCTTGTAATGGTGACGCCTGATGCCGAACGTACAATGAATACCTTTCTTGGCATAACAGAGACCTTCTCAGTTGATGAACTCCATCAGGAAGCACTATGTGATTCAGAATACCTGTATATCGAGGGTTATCTGGTTACTTCCAATACAGGCCGTCATGCTGCTATAGAGGCGCGTAAGATAGCTGAAGAGGCCGGTGTGAAAACAGCGTTGACATTCTCAGATCCTGCCATGGTACAGTTTTTCAAGGATGGGTTGAAGGAAATGATCGGTGATAAAGTTGATCTGCTGTTTTGCAATGAGGCAGAGGCCATGAGTTGGGCCGGTACAGATAGTCTTGAAAAGGCAATTGAATCAATTAAGGATATAGCTTCCACCTTTGCCATTACCCTCGGCAGCAAAGGTGCCCTTGTGTATGACGGCAAAAAAATGATAGAGATATCTCAGCACAACGTTAAGGCAGTCGATAGTAATGGAGCAGGTGATATGTTTGCCGGCGCATTTTTGTATGGCATTACGCATGGTCACTCTTTTTTCGATGCTGGCAACATTGCAAGTCTTGCGTCCTCAAAGGTTGTTAGTCAGTTTGGGCCGAGATTGAGTGCAGAGGCGCATAAAGAAATACTCGGGATTGTGCTTGGATAAAAAACTGTTTGCCACTAGTATTTCACGGAATGTATTTGATTACTACTGGGAACGCCGGCAGAACAAAGAGAAGTGCTGAAATATTTAATTTAGGGGTTATAGCGGGTGCTATAGCCCTTTAATTTTGTCTATCTGCAATATAAATTCTATGGCACTCACTGATATGTTGTATTGCTTGCGAAACTTTGAAACTACACACATTACGCTATTTTAACTAGTTTAACTTGCAGTTATAGTTATGATAAAAAGCGGCCTTTATATAAAGGCCGCTTTAATGATTTTATATTTAACTTACTTCACTACAATTCGGATGACTGGTGGTAATGGCCTGCTTATGGTCGTTGTTATAATATATCCCTGAGCGGTTCTGTTTTCATCGTTCAGGTATATGCTGCTGTTCTCCACTATGATATCATCCATGCCGCTGCCGGACTCTCTGAACAGTCCGTCTGCTCTTTGGACATCAGTTACTTCTTCATTTTCTTGAAGCATGATCTCTCCTGAGGTATTTAAAAATACGGCGAAAATTTTTCCGGTTTCAGGATGCCTGGAATAAATAACGTCTGTGTCGGCGTAACTGTTTGAACTTTGATATGCTACCCCGTCCCAGGAACGCTCTGAGAGCGGTACATTGGTCATATTGTCCCAATTGGGAAGAACCCTGATAAGCTGCATTCTAGGTGGAACTTCATGGATGTGGTCGTAAGCAGGTACACCTTCTGTGCCGCCGAAACGGCCGTACCAGTTAAACCATGAGCCATTAATTCCTGCCTTGGCTGCATAATGCCTGTTATCATATTCAGTAAGTACCTCTGGAGAACTTGTGCCTATGTAATTATTTGTTATTAGACCGCTGGCGGTAATGCGATCATCATCGGCAAAGCCCGCACTGCCGTCTTCCTGTACCAGCATGTCCGGCATTAACTCAGCTGCATCATCGCGTTCATCCATGGTGCGTATCCAGTCACCATAAATACGATAGGGTTCCATAATAAATTTGATTCCTGGAAACTCAGCCCGCAATGCAGTGTATAGCTGTTTGAGATATGCGGCATGACCATCGCTGTATGTTTCATAATCATGAACATGGGTTGTAGATGCACAGGAGTCATGTCCTGTCCAGTCAGTCAGCGTAACCGGCTTGCCGTTATTCGATCCACGTGCTGTCCAGAAATCTCCTGTAAGTCTTGCAACATCCCAGATTATCCCTCCTACTTGGAAGTCATTGTCACGGTTTTCCAGAAATTTTATTTTCAAAATAATCCGTTCTATCACCATGTCAATTATTGGTTGCTGCTGCCAGTCAAAGAGTAAGCCGAATTTAGTATCACTTTCCCACCACCCGTTGGCAATGTTATAAGGGAACTCTGCGGAATCATCTTTAATTGTAAAAAGGGATTCATAAACCATTGCATCAGATGAGCTATATGATTCTTCGTAATCTAAGTACCTGTATACAGGTGAGACATGATATTCAGGATTGTCCAGGTAAAATCTTAAACCATTAGCTATTTCCAGGTGCTGCATACCATATTGGAAACCGATATATTTATATCCCATCTGCTTGGCGAATTTTACATTTTGACCGGGAATGCCTTTCCATGTTAAACCATAGAAATTTCTGAAGTCTGCATTTGCTGTTCCTGTATATGTGCATAGCATAAATATCGCAGTAATGAGAATCAATGCTGCTCCTTTATGGATTTCCATGAAACTGGTCTTCTTCATTCTTCCTCCTAATAGCAAAATTTGGCATCAACCTTGTCAATACTATGCAAGGTATATCTGCGGTGCTATATTTATTAAACACTGTTATGCCTCGGAGAATCGGTGTCTTGAATCACAAATATAGTCAATTATTATTTTTTTGATATTTCCAAACGACTGATCTATTGGTTCGTATTGCTTATGAAAAATAGGAGGCTATAAACAGACAGCTTCGGCTACTCAGTTGTATACTGGGGGAGTTCAGATGTAACAGTCTTATCCGCAGAAAGGGGTTTTATTATATTGAATCTGATCTGCAACTATGCTGAGAAAATCTTTTTGCCATAAAAAAGCGGCCCTCATAATGAAGGCCGCTTTTATTTTTAGTGATAATTGTAAACTGATCTACTTTTTCTTTTTTGCCGCCTTCTCATGAATGACTGCCTGTGCTGCTGCAAATCTTGCGATCGGCACTCTAAAGGGTGAGCAACTTACATAGTCAAGGCCGATATTATGGCAGAACTCAACTGATGACGGCTCACCTCCATGTTCACCGCAGATGCCGAGTTTGAGCTTTGGCTTGACGCTTCTTCCTTTTTCAACGGCTATCTTCATGAGCTCGCCGACACCATTTTGATCAATTGCTACAAATGGATCATCGTTCAGGATGCCTTCTTCAACATAGAAGGGGAGAAATCTTCCTGCATCATCTCTGGAGAGACCGTATGTTGTCTGGGTAAGGTCATTTGTCCCGAAGGAGTAAAAATCAGCGTATTCAGCAATTTTGTCAGCTGTGACGCATGCACGGGGAAGTTCGATCATGGTTCCAACTGTGTATGCAACCTTGACCTTTGTTTCCTTGATAACGCTCTCTGCGGTCGTAACGACAATTTCTCTCATTGCCTTGAGCTCATTGACATGGCCGACTAGAGGTATCATGATCTCCGGTATAACCTTTACCTTTTTCTTCTGAAGCTGGCATGCGGCTTCCATGATAGCACGGGCCTGCATTGCGTAGATTTCAGGATAGGTTACACCTAAACGGCATCCTCGATGTCCGAGCATAGGATTGAATTCATGCAGGGAATCATTTTTTGCCTTAAGATCAGGAAGCTTGACCTTCATGCTCTTTGCAAGGTCTTTGAGATCCTTTTCTGTATGAGGCAGGAACTCGTGAAGAGGAGGATCGAGCAGTCTGATAGTAACGGGTTTTCCTGCCATTGCCTTGAATACTTCAAGGAAATCTTTCCTCTGAAAGGGTATGAGTTTTGCAAGTGCTTTTTCACGACCGGCAAGAGTCTCTGCAAGAATCATTTCTCTTACAGCCTTTATCCTGTCAGGTCCGAAGAACATATGCTCTGTCCTGCACAGGCCGATTCCCTCTGCCCCATACTTAAGTGCTGTCTTGCAGTCATCTGCAGACTCTGCATTAGTTCTGACTTTAAGGGTCCTGACTCCATCTGCATATGTCATCAGCTCCTTATACCATTTGTTATGGTCCGGGTTTGCTGGATTAAGCTTAAGCTGCCCCTCAAAAAAAGTTCCCTTTGTACCGTTCAGAGTAATCCACTCGCCTTCTTTTATGGTATTGCCGTTAATAGAGAATGATTTCTTCTTCATATCAATTTTAATATCAGAGCAGCCTACGATACAGCACATGCCCCAACCGCGGGCAACAAGTGCAGCGTGACTGGTCATGCCGCCCTTTGCTGTTAAAATAGCTTCGGCCGCATGCATTCCATGGACGTCCTCAGGGGAGGTCTCATTTCTGACAAGAATAACTTGCTCACCTTTCTTGGCCCATGCCTCTGCATCATCAGCTGTAAGGACAACACGCCCCTTTGCACCGCCCGGTCCTGCCGGAAGACCTTTGCCCAATTGGTTGCCATTTTTCTCAGCTGCAGGATCAACACTTGGGTGAAGGAGTTCATCAATCTGGTCAGGTCTGACTCTTATAAGAGCTGTTTCCTTTGTGATAACTTTCTTTTGGGCCATTTCCACGGCCATGCGTATAGCGGCCTGTCCGTTTCTTTTCCCTGTTCTGGTTTGCAGCATCCAGAGTTTACCATCTTCAATTGTGAACTCTATGTCTTGCATGTCTTTATAATGATTTTCAAGTCTCTCCTGGTAACCATACAGCTCTTTGTAGAGTTTTGGCATTGCTTCTTCCAGTGAGGGGAGGTGTTTAGTATCGGCGGTCTTTGCTGCCTTGTTAACCGGGTTTGGTGTCCTGAGTCCTGCCACAACGTCTTCACCCTGTGCGTTTGGAAGCCACTCTCCGAAGAACATGTTCTCACCGGTTGCGGGATTACGGGTGAACGCAACACCTGTTGCTGATGTATCACCGGTATTGCCGAATACCATCGTCTGTACATTTA
>JACKQG010001610.1_pt1 | contig 10887 bp, 15 predicted proteins | sample 8237621 | NCBI WGS metagenome assembly JACKQG01 (sample SAMN15677084, study PRJNA649215) | marine metagenome | biome: marine; feature: Black Sea; material: saline water; isolation source: suspended particulate matter (SPM) from the Black Sea western gyre | collected 2013-06-09/2013-06-10 | depth... | reverse complement strand
CCTGAGGGTATGAAGCTGCGCCAGTTCAGGAACCATCCCAGGAGGATAACGATAAATATGGGACCGATTGTATTGACAACGTGTAGCATGATTTACCTGAACCGAATAGGCCGGAGAATTGACAGAAGTTTGGAGTTTGGAGTGCCTAAAGTGCCTGAAGTTACAAGTGCCTAAAGCTGCCGTTTGTTTTCACGTTTCAGGTTTCGGATTTCGGGTTTCGGTGTTCAAGTTTCCAGTTCCATCCATCACGTTTCACTCCTCACCATTTCAACTCAAACCGAACGGGGACCCGGACCCACATCTCCACCTTCTCTTGGCCGATACTCCCCGGCTCGAACAGCCATCTCTTGACCGATTTCACCGCAGCCCTGTCCAGAACGGTGTGCCCGCTGGATTCCAGGACACGCAGATCGTCAACTTTTCCGCCGCTGTTAACCAGCACCTCTAAGAGCACCGTGCCCTGATATCCCCTTATTCTGGCAATCCTGGGATATTCGGGCCGGGGATTTTTTCGGTAGGCGGGTCTTGCCCTCTGAATTTCCCGGACCGCCGGTACTGAAGCGACCTTCTCTCCCGCTTCAGGGGCGACATCGCCCATAAGCCCGGGGATATCAGGCAAAGGATCAAGGATGTCTGTCTTGCCATCTCCGGTCGGGGAAAGCGGTTCCGGCCTTGGCGCAGCTACCCTCTTTTTCTTCTCCGGCTGCGGCAGCTTTAGAGGAGGCTTTACCTCCTTTTTTTTGGGCTTCACATCCGGCTTGGGAAGAGATTCCGCCACCTCTTTCCTGGGCGACACAAGCTTCTCAGGTGGCTTTGGGATCTCTCTGGGAGGCTCCGGCGCGACAGCCGGCATGGGCGCTGTTACTTCAGGCGCATTCACAACCTCGTGCGGGACGGGTACGGGATATTCTAATTCTGGCCCCGGTCCTGCCTCCGGCTCCTGTCTGATGGCCAATGTAACAGTGATAGCTTTGGGTTTTGCAGGGGGTGTCTTGCTCAGCAGCCCTGGACCAAACCCCAGAAAAAGCCCGTGGATCAGCAGGGCCAGCGCTGCTGCCAACACGAAACGTTTCACCTTGTCTAATCGACCTCCGCCTGAAGAGAAATCCGCTCAAGCCCCGCCATCCTGATCTGATCTAAGACCTCAAAAAGGTCCTGGTATGGAAGGCTTCGATCGGCAAAGAGGAGGACACTGGTCTCTTCGGACCCCTTCGCCTTTGCCCTCAAGACCGCCGCAAGGCGTTGCACCGGGACCGGTTCCTTATCTAAATAGATGGACCCGTCCGATTTGACGGTTACAGACAGGACGGAGTGTTTATCGATCTTGGCCGTGGTGGATGTAGGGAGCGTCACCGGCAGGGCCCGATGCACGGCCATGGAGAGCATGGCATAGATGAAGAACACCAGGAGGAGAAAAACGATGTCAATGAGAGGGAGCATCTCGATGCGGGCCTTCCGCCCTTTTTCAAGGCTTACTTTCATGCCGCCCCCCATCATGTGATTTCTGTGTCAATTTCTCAAACACAATCTCTAAACTGGTGCCGTATTTCTCAATGGCCAATACGGCGTTCTCCACGCGGGAATTGAAGTAGTTGTAGGGAAAAACAGACAGGATAGCGATCCCCAGGCCTGATGCAGTGGTAATCAGGGCCTGGGCAATACCGGCGGTAACCGCCTCGGGGTGCTCGATCCCGCTGGCCCCCAACAGATCAAAAGAGGTGATAATCCCGATGACCGTCCCAAAAATGCCTAAGAGCGGGGCCACGGTGATCATGGTGTCTAACACGGACATATAGCGGCGCATCCGCTTTACCTCGTCCGCGCCGGCCGATTCCATGGCCTTGGCCATGGAAAACTCCCTGTGGACGATCCCGGTTACCAGAATCCGGATCACATAATCCTTGGATCCTGCAACTTTCTCCCTGACCGCTTCCCAATCGCCCTGCCGGCAGAGTTCCAGGACCTGGTCCACCAACGGCGGATCGCGCCGCATATCCTCCCTGAGCCAGAAGAGCAACCGCTCGATAATCACGGTCAGGGCAATCACCGAACAGGCCAGCAGCGGGTACATGACCGGCCCGCCCTTTACGAATAGGTCTATCATATCTGAAGTTATAAATGCCTAAAGTTTGAAATGCCTAAAATGCCTAAAATTACAAATGCCTAACCCGCAACCCGGAATCAACTTCAATCTGCAATCTCCCAACTCCCAACTCTTTTCTCAAATACCACATAAACGGCGATCAAATCAAAAGATTTTCACTTGCCTCTTGAGAAGAGGTGTATAACATGGTAAATGAGATGGGGGATGCGAGTTGCAGGTTAAAGGTTGCAAGGGGTTCAGGGTGATTATAGAACAAGCCAAAGAAGTCTTAAATATCGAGGCCCAGAGTATCATCGGTCTGATGGAACGGATCGGGCCTGAGTTTGAAAAGGCTGTGGAAACCATCGTACGCGCCAAAGGGCGGGTTATTCTCACGGGCATGGGCAAATCAGGCCTGGTAGCGAGAAAAATAGCCGCCACCCTCAACAGCACCGGTACATCTTCCCTCTTTCTCCACCCGGCGGAGGCGATCCACGGAGACCTCGGTATGGTAACGCCGGATGATGTTATCTTAGCCATCTCCAACAGCGGACACACCCCTGAGATTAACCGGATTTTGCCGATCCTTAAGAAGATAGGGGCGAGAATAATCCTTTTCACAGGCGGACTCGATTCACCCATGGCCAGCGACAGCGACGTGGTCATCGACGTGGGGGTAGAAAGAGAGGCATGCCCTCTGGGTCTCGCACCGACGGCCAGCACGACGGCTGCCCTTGCCATGGGCGATGCCCTTGCCGTGGTCCTGCTCAATCAGAGGCATTTTAACAGAGACGATTTCAGGAGGTTCCATCCCGGTGGCAGTCTGGGTGAGAGAATGTCGTTCAAGGTAAAAGAGATTATGCTGACCGATGAGCATATACCGATCGTCCCTGTAGGTTCCAAGGTCGGGCAGGCCATCGATGAAATCAATGCGAAAAAGATCGGCGCCACCCTGGTCTGCGGAAAAGACCAGACGCTTGAAGGGATTATCAGCGACGGAGATCTGAGACGGGCGCTCATGAATAAGAAAAACATCCGGCGGGTAAAGGTCGAAGAGATCATGTCCCTGTCGCCGAAGACCATCGATGAAAACGAGACCTCCATAGAGGCCCTGGGCCTCATGGAGGCTCATGCCATCACCCACCTGGTTGTGGTGGATGAACAGAGGCGGGTGAAGGGGATCGTTCATCTTCACGACCTCTTAGGGAGAGAAGGGTTTAGAATCAATGGAGGCATTATCCCCGCCACGCGGACTCATCGTTGAGCTTGTCACCCCGTTCAAAAGGGATGGCGGCATTGATGGCAGGGGCCTGGGAAGGCTCCTTGACCGCGTGTCCCCCTATGCCCAGGGAGTGTTCCTGGCCAGCCCCCGTGCAGGTGAAGGGAAGGCCTTAACACCTGACCTGAGAGTGGAACTCTTAGAACAGGCGATCCTCTCCATCCGCCGGAATCCGGTTCCGATCTTCATGTGGGTGACAGGGGAGAGTGAAGACAAAACCAGGGAAACCATCCTGGCCCTCAAAGAGGCAGCCAAACGTCAAAAACATGGGGCCGATCTCTTCTGGGTGGATACACCGCTCTACTATCACAGCAACCGCGGGCTCCCTCACCTTTATGAGGACCTCTGCGCAATCGGGGGAGCGCCTTTCATACTCCATAATGATCCGGAGTTGATAGGCAGCCTGGCAAAGTCTTTTAAGCGAAACAATATCCGTACGGCTGTCCTGAAAGAATTGACAGCGCTCAAGGGAATCACCGGCCTGATATTTTCAGGGTCGCTGGACAGGGCGCATCATTACCAGAGGGCATGCAGGGGACGACCCCATTTCAGGATCTATGACGGCGACGAAGCGCATTTCTTAGACCACCCGAGCAGGAGCGGAGCCGTTTCCATAGGCGCCAACCTGGCCCCCGGGGCCTGGGAAAAAATCACCCAATCGTCCCTTCACTTGTCATCCAATGGAAAAGAATACCCCGACCGTCTCCAGCAGATCTGGGAATCAGGGGACTCCCTGCGAAGCATGAGAGAGATCTATCTTAAGGCCCCTGTTGCCATTATCAAGGATATTCTCGCCGAGATGGGGATCATTAAGACCCCTGTGTCGATCACGCCTGCAGAAGATATCGAGGAATCCCGAACGAGGTTAATGGAGCTGATAACCCGGTTGGGAGATTGTAGATTGTAGATTTCAGATTTCAGATTGTAGATTGGATGTTGCGGGTTGCGGGTTGCGGGTTAGGAAATTTCAGAGTTCAGATTGTAGATTTCAGATTGAAACTGATTTCAGCGCATGTTTCCTGGGCCGCTACCATAACTTTAGGCACTTTAGGCATTTTAGTTCATTTTAGGCATTTCTTTTCATCAATTCTCAATATTCAATATTCAATTCCAAAGGGTTCCGCATTCCGCATTCGGCCCTCTGAAGAATCGCTCTGCTGCTCCGCCGATCACGGCGCATTCCAGCCCGAAGGGGAGGTAGCCGGCAAAACCCAGGACAGGCATTTCGAAAACGAGATATTTCTGCACAAACGGGACCGCATACTCCCATTTGGCCATGCTGTAATAGTTCCACATCTCCCAGAACCACCCGCACATCAGGGCTGCTGATGCAGACGCAATAAAGGGCCGCCAGTCTCCCTTCACCATCTCTTCCAAGAGGTTGTCTTCCCTCCACATGATCTGAAGGGAGACAATGATGAGGAAGGGTGACATCCAGAGCAAGGGGAACAGAAGATCCGGCCACACCCCGATCCCGGCTAATCCGGCCCCTGATACGAATAAAAGTGCCGAGGCAAACACCTTCGGGCAGGGAACCCGGATCCTGAGAAAGTTCTTGAATCCCTGTTCAAGCCAAGATGACCCGGCAACCCATTCGCGCGTTCCTAAGACCGCCGGTAACACCGTTGAAAAGGAGAGCGTCGCATACCAGAAATATTCCGCTGGGCTGTAGTGGACCCCCATGTAATACCAGTTCTGGACAAACCGGTTCAGGTACTCGAAGAACCACCAGAAGAGCGCACTTAAGGGGAAGAGAGCAAGAAAGAACCCTGGCCGGTCCAGCATCATGCAGCGCCCCCTGCGTCGATAGGTCATGGCATTGATGACGACGATATAGGAGAGCCACAGGGGGGTGAAGGTGTGGGGCTGGAATATCTCAAACCACGGAAAACGGGTCCATGCAAACATCCAGAAGATCAGGCCCGCCGCAATGCCCAGCCAGCCCCACCAGGGGAAAGGGAGCATGCTTGCCGGTAGGGCTTTAATTCTTCCAGGCCTGATCCCCCTGATGACGAGGGGGCCTACCGCGACTAAGATCAGGATGAAATAACCTGCAAATACGGGCCATGAAAAAGGGGCATGGATGACATAGCGGGTTTGTGGAGGAAATTCCAAATATTGCCGCAACGGGAGACTCTTGAGGACGATCCCTGCGAGAGGAAGGCCCAACAACATCCCGGCAAGGATAGCAAACCTGGCAAGAAGGCTTTTCATGAGCTATAGGTGTTTGGAGTGTGAAGACCTCACTTCTCAATCTGATTCAACCGGTACTGGTAGTAGGCGTCTCTCATGGAAACATAGGGATCCAGGGCCGCTTTTTTGAGGGCCTCATACTCTCCAATCCTCAGTGAGGTCTTATTCAGAATATCGTAGCCCCGGAAGCCGACATTATACCAGAAGTCCTCCACGATAAAGTCCAACGGGTTCAGGAACAGGCCGCCCACCCATCCGGCCGTGTCCCTGAGGCTGGAGGCCCCCAAAAATGGGAGGTTGAGATAAAAACCGGATCCTATGCCGTAAAATGCAAATACCTGCCCCAAGTCTTCGTCCTGTATCTGAAAATTGAGCGCCTGTCTGGCCACATCCTGAAAACCTAAGAACCCCGCCGTCGTATTCACGACAAAACGCGTCAGCTCAATGCCAAACCCTTCAAACTTCCCCTGCAACAGACAACTGACAGCGCGGATCGGCATAGTAAGGTTGGTAAAAAAATTACGTATGGACACCCTTGCGACCTCGGGAACCACCATGTTATACCCGGTGGCCACCGGCTTGAAGAACCAGAAGTAGACCCTGTCATTAAACACGAAGAAGGCACGGTTCATCGGTTCAAGCGGATCAGGAATCGAATCCAGTTCTTTTGCGTAATCCTCCTGTGCCGCAGAGGCATTTGAGGTCTCCTGACGATTCTCTGCCATGTAACCCTGCAGATTTGAAGAATGGCCCGCGGGGCCTCTGTCAGCAAATCGCCCATCCAAATATGCCATCCGTGTCAGCTCATGAGCCTCTACCGCATCGGGGTCTGACCAGGTCTGCGCCTTCTCTGCCCAGCAAAAGGACGTAAACATATTCAGCCAGCATACAAAAAAAATTAGAACTCTACCGGATACTACCCGCACGAACCGGCTCCTTATTCCAGGGATCGTCAAACAGTTAAGTCCCTGAGTCAGAACTTAAACTTCCCTCTCTTCCTTACTTCTAAATTCTGCGATTCGAAATTCTCTGTTAATCCTTTCCTTCAACCTTGGTCCTCAACTTCTCCGTCAGATCTCTGTAAGATGATCGTACCAGGATGCTGTTGAACTGTTTACGGTAATTGTTGACAAGGCTAACCCCTTCTATGGAGATGTCATAGACGAACCATTCGCCCGACTTATTTTTGAGCCTGTACTCGACCAGGATCTCCGTCTCTTTCTTGGTCACGACCTTGACCCTTACAACAGCATAGTTACCATCAACACTTTCATCAATATACAGGACCTTCTCACCCGAATAGCTCTCCACCTTATCCAGATATGTACGCTCTAACAGCTTCCCGAAGAGATCGGTGAATTCTTTTTTTTCCTTCTCCGTTCTTTTCTTCCAATGCGTTGCAAGGGTCCTCTTTGACATTTCTTCCCAGTCAAACCGCTCATCTACCGCCTTTCGGATCTGTTTGGCCCTCTCACGGGCCTTATCAGGCGCTTTCAGGGCAGGATCACTGAAGATGGCAATAAGCTTATCTGTTGTTTTCCTGACATCTTCTGTCGGTTCTCCCGCCACGGATACAGATGACACACCATACGTCACAAAAAAGAAAAGTGCAGCCATCATAAAGCGCTTACAAAGCATATGTGCCTCTCTGGATTCTGGATGCTGGATTCTGGATGAACTCGAAACCCGCAACATCCAATCGCCAATCTACAATCTACAATCTGAAATCTACAATCTGAAATCCCCTAACCCACAACCCATAACCCTCTATATCAAATCTGAAATCTAAAATCTGCAATCTGAGATCCATCAGATCTTGCCAAAGACATATTTGGAGATCAACTCTTCGAAGTCAACCGCAGATTGTGTATCCCTGATACGTCCCCCGGGTTTAAGAAGTTCTTCAGCACCGCCGGGCGTGATCTCGACATACTTCTCTCCGATCAACCCTTTGGTCTTGATGGAGGCGATGGCATCCTCCTGTATCTTTACATTCAGTGGGAGGTTGAGCACTACCTTAGCCTGGTAATCATCCAGGACAATCCGTTTAACCCGTCCTACGTCCACCCCTGCAATCACGACCGATGAACCGGCCTTCAATCCTCCACTGTTGGAAAAGATGGCCTCGATCTCATACCCTTCACCGCCCAGGACTTCCATTTTCCCTAATTTAATGGAAAGATAACCCAAGCAAAGGATCCCAAGGATCATGAAAAGACCCACCGCAAACTCAAGGTCAAACTTTTTCATTCATTCCTCCTCTTCACCCACAAAGGCCCTGACAACCGGGTCTTTTGAAGAAAAAACCTCGGACGGCGTTCCTTCGGCCCATATCACGCCCTCATGGAGCATGGCAACCCTGTCAACAATGCTGAAGACCTTTGTGATCTCATGGGTTACGATAATCCCGGTAAAATGAAGCCGACGGTGACAGGAATCAATGAGTTCGATAATCGCGTGGCCCGTAACAGGATCCAGGCCTGTGGTCGGTTCATCAAAGAGCATGATTTCCGGGTCCCCCACTAAAGCCCTGGCAAGCGCGGCCCGCTTCACCATCCCCCCGCTGATCTGGGATGGATACTTGTATTCAGAACCTGACAGGCCCACATTCTCCAATTCCTTTAAGACTCTTTCCTGGATCACTTTATGGCTCAACCGGGTCTTTTCATTGAGGGGGAATGCAACGTTTTCGAACACATTCATGGAGTCAAAAAGGGCGCCGCCCTGAAAAAGGAAACCGAACCGGTCCCTCAAGGCCGCCAATGCCTTCCCTTTGGCAATCCCCATATCTTTGCCGTTCACCACCACCCGACCCTTCTCAGGTTTAATCAGTCCTGCAACGTGCTTCAGAAGTACGCTCTTGCCACAGCCACTTCTCCCTATAAGCGCCAGGACGTGCCCTTTCGTAATCTCCAATGAAATCTCTCTGAAGACCTCGTTTCCGTCGAAGGACTTATACAGGTGTTCAATTTTGATCATAGCGAATTAGGAGTGCCTGTTTACTCTCTTCAGGGCCTCTGATGCTACCTGAGCCAGGCTTTCTTTCTTAATATTTCCGTTTTCATAGATTTCGATTTCATGGGATTCCTGCAGGAGCTTTTCAAGGTCTCCCTTTGCCTCATGCGCCCCGACGTTACCCATAAGCCAAGCTGCATAACCGCGTACTGTGGGGTCCGGGTCTTGCAGGAAGGCAAAGAAGTACAGGATGTGTTTACGGAGAATGTCCGGGCTTGATTTCGCGATCCTGCCCAGGGCCTGAAGGGCTTGAGGCCTTCTTGTTTCATCGGAAAGGAATTGATATAGCTGCGGGGCATATCCTCCAAAGAGGTCCGGCCTGTGGCTGATGATCTCCGAGATCGCTTCAAAAGCTCCCCACGGAAAGGCCGCCGTATCTGTAATCGAATAAAACAGGCCCTGAAGGAGCTTGGAAACGAATCCGGGATCTCGTTCGGCAACAACCGCACATGCCCTCCCGAAAATTTCCGCCGCCCTATGACGGGACAAGCTATCCCCTGAATAGAGAAGGCGCTGCAGGTATCTGATTATTTTTTTGTCTTCACGTGCTGCATTCAATATAGGGTCGAATTGAAAATCCTTAACAAGCTCCTCAACGGCCTTCTTTGACAGAGTTTTTGTTCTTGCACGCCCTGTAGATGATCCGGATGAGGTGGGAGCGGCCTTTGCTAATTTTTTCTTGACTCCCTCAGACGTCACCTCCTGGACATCTTTGTGCAACCTTATAAAATATAAGGCACCGGATATCTTTCTCCCTTCAAAGCCCCCCCCCGGAATGAGGAGATGATTTTTGAGGTCGTAATTTTCGATGATCTCTTGCAGATAATCCTCTTCAGGCACCAACCCCCACGCCAGATCCCAGTCCATGTTGCATCCGAATACCAGGGCCTCGATCATGGCAGCACCCAGATTGTGCCCGGTTTCATCACATGCATAGACGGCGCCGCATGAACATGCGCCCACCGGCATCTCTCCAGATCTTCGGGTTTGCAGTTCCTTTGGCCCCTCAATGAGCGATCCGCAGAAAGGGCATTCGGGGTTTTTTACCGGTTCTCTTCCAAAAAATCTACTTTCAAGCATCTTTGGCGTTATCTCTGATTAATTGCCGTTGAGGCAGTTCAAAACTTCTTGAGTCTTCATCATACTCAAAGTCAATAATCTTGAAACCTGATCGAGCGGACCTGAACTCAAGGACCCAGTGTTTGTATTTCTCTCCAGCGAATTCACAATTGATGTTTCCGATGCGTGCATCCATAACCATAAGTTTTGGGACGACTTCTTCGTGAAAGATACCGGCTATGTGGGCCTTGTCATCGCCGTCCAGCTCATATTTTTTCATTTTGCCGGTCCCGGAAGGTCAAGGGTCATACATTGATTGGAAGCGCCGCACGATTTTGTCGTGATCTTGGGCTGGTTGCCGCCGGGACCCGCGGCCATGGCATAGTTGGTCCTGCTGACCACCCGTTCAATGGATTCGGCCCTGCATTGGGGGCAGGTCATATCCAGCTCTTCATCCGATTTCATGAAAAGCTTTTCGAAAATCTCGCCGCAATCCGCGCACCTGAATTCAAAGATGGGCATTGTCTTGCTCCTTTACGATAAGTTGTTGAATTATAGTCACAGAACAGAGTAAAGTCAAACTATGATCCTTTCCTTCCATCCATGCTTTGATACCGACGTTCAGATTATCCTCGGAGACAAAAGCCTTGATACAGATAATCTGGAATGTATCCGGAAATCGGATGCCATTATTCTCCCCCAGGCGTGCACTCAGGATCTTTACGAAATCTGCGCCACTTCCAATGCGCACGTCTTTCCGAACTATGAAGCGCGTATCAAATATCCGGGCAAGATCGGCCAGAGTCTCTTATTCGAAGGACTTGATCTCCCCCCATCCAGAGACACTTCGCTGGCAGTGCATTCGGGACCTTAAAGAAGCATACCCTGATGGGCGGGTATCTCCACACGATTTCCCCTTTTTTATTAAGAAAGACAAGAGCCATGAAGCAGAGGGCGTCTTCCTTGTGAAGGACCGTGCTTCCTTGATAGAGGTATTAGATTTCCTTGCGCTTCAAGAAAGGGCAGACGTGAAGGGTTTTATTACCCAGGATTTTATTTCCTGTGGCGGGAATGTGCTCAGGGCGGTCATTATGGGTAAACAAATTATCACCTACTGGAAACGACCCAATAAACCGGGGCAGGAGATAACCACCATCAGCCAAGGCGCGATTATCGACCACGACTGGCGGCCGGATCTTCAGAAAAAGGGGAGGTCATCCGCTAAGGCCCTGGCTAAGAAAACAGGAATAAATCTGGC
>JACKQG010007551.1_pt1 | contig 10889 bp, 10 predicted proteins | sample 8237621 | NCBI WGS metagenome assembly JACKQG01 (sample SAMN15677084, study PRJNA649215) | marine metagenome | biome: marine; feature: Black Sea; material: saline water; isolation source: suspended particulate matter (SPM) from the Black Sea western gyre | collected 2013-06-09/2013-06-10 | depth... | reverse complement strand
TAGAAAGGATCAACAAGGCTGTGTAGCTACAATCTCTCTCCCGTACAGGAATTAAGAGTTGAGAGCGGGCATCCTGGGCTGGGGGGTGTCTGCAAGGGAGCCAAACTTCTTGTCGGCAGCATCGAAGATGCCCACGATACCCACCATTGCCGCATTGTCTGTACAATAGCTCATAGGGGGGATAAACACCTTCCATGGATCTTCTGACAAAGATCCTTTCTCTGTGAGAGCCTTGCGCAATCCAGAATTCGCCGAAACCCCTCCAGCAATGGCCACTTGTTTTATTCCAGTAGTTTTAACTGCAAGTTCCAATTTCGTAATAAGCATCCCAACAATCGCCGATTGTACGGAAGCACAAAAATCATGGAGGTTGTTGTCTATAAAATCTGGTTCTTGAGAAAGTTGAGCTTGTAGAAACCTGAGCACTTGAGTTTTTAAGCCGCTGAAACTCATATTCAACCCCTCTACTTTCGACTTAGAAAACAAGAAGGATTCTGGATTTCCCAATGCTGCATATTTATCTATCAGTGGACCACCAGGATAAGGTAGCCCTATCAATTTAGCGACTTTATCGAACGCCTCTCCTGCAGCGTCATCGAGAGTAGCTCCTATCACCTCCATATTAGATGGAGAGTGGACATGAATCATTTGGGTATGTCCACCAGAAACCGTAAGACATAAAAATGGAAATTCCGGAGGGGGACCAGGAGAAATAAAGTGAGCTAAAACATGAGCCCTCATGTGGTGAACCGGAACAGTAGGAATCCTACGAGCCCAAGCCCAGGCTTTTGCAAAAGAAGCGCCCACTAGCAATGATCCACTTAGACCTGGGCCTATGGTATACGCCACAGCATCTATTTCTTCTGGGGAAATTCCAGCATCAGAAATGGCAAGTTCTACTGTTGGAGTGATATTGCTGAGATGGGCACGAGAAGCCAGTTCAGGAACCACTCCTCCATATCTCGCATGAATTTCCTGGTTGGCCACTAAATTTGAAAGCACCTTATTGCCTTTTAGTACAGCTACTCCAGTATCATCACAAGATGATTCAATCGCAAGGATAGTAAGATGAGAAATATTCATTTGTGAAATAAAGCGAACGACAAAAGTACGGCGTGTAGGTCATCTTAACTTACTAAGATTATTCTAATACAAACCCCTTCTTAACCGACCCGTCCTCATCGATGTATATTGCTACTTGACCATAAGAGGGGATGACTTCTTGACCTAGCAAGTTGAAAATTTTGACGAGGTTTCGAGTAGAGGAAAATTCTAAAGAGATATTCTCATCAATACTTACAACTTCAGGTTCATAGAAAAACCAATCAAATTTTTTAACTCTATAGAGACTGGCTCCAAAATTATATTCCAATTGAAAAACGATTTCATTGTCGGGTGTAACTTCAGTCACAATAGCGCCTAGATTAGAAAGAGATAAATTGCCAAAATCAATAAGTGTATTGCCATTTGGAAGTCTTTGAACAGAACTTTGTGTGGGGCAATATAAACTGTCTGGATGCACAAACTCCCAGACCTTTGTCGCTGTCATATTAATTGGGTCCAGCTCATACTCGACAGCTCTAGAGACATTTTCTACACCTGTATATACAGAACTATAATTTCCATTGTCAAACAACAAATATCTATTGTCACCAAGGCTAGAAATAGAGTGTTGGTAAGTGAATGGATAGTCATTGACGAAAGCAATATCACTCTGAGTCCCACCCCATCTCCAAATAATTTCTCCCGTGGTTCTGTTGATTTTTGTTATTTCATCTAAATTTCTAGATGACAAAAGAAGATGACCATCATCATCAACGTCTATCGCATTTGCATGAATAAAAGTTAATGTTGGCAAATTCAATGGAAGGTATTGATTGTCGGTAATGTGAAAATGGTCCCAACTTTTCCATTCAAATACCAAATTGTGATCAGCGTCTACCTCCTGGATGACAAGTCCTTCAACAATTGCTTCTGGATCACCCCCCTCAACGACAGTATCCATTGCATAAGGCTGAAGGTCATAAGCAAACATAATATAATGACCATTTTCAAGCGCAAGGAAATCGTGGGGGTCAGCCACATACCCATTTACACAGTAAACAGAATCAACGATGTTTTTAAGTGAATCCATCACCATCCAACCATTTGTTTCCAAATCGTAAAAAGTAATTTTATTGTTGTCGTTCACTTTAAAATCATTGCCTTGCATTGGCCAAACTTCAGAGAACAACTCTTCCCCACTTGAGTCAAGAATGATTACTGGTCTGAGAGGACCACCCGTTTTTCTATAAAAAATATTTGCCTCCCAAGCTTCACCAGTATCAATCGATATCACATAATCGGTTTCATTTTGGGAGAACAGAAAAGAAGGGCAAGACAAAAATAAAATGAAAACAATCCTTAGGAAATATCGCATGGGGAAATGATTGGGACTAAAGTAGTGACATTTACTTTAATAAGCCGTTGATACAATATCTTTGCAAAGTTAAAAAACACAATCGACGTTTAAATACTTCGACTCAAAAGATACCTAAAAATGAAATCTTTACATTCTATTCTCTTTGCTTCTATGTTGACTTTTGCTATATCTACATCAGCTCAAATCACCATTACTTCTTCTGACCTTCCTCAAGGTGGAGAATCTTACACAATCCAAACCTCGTTGCCAGACCCACTCTCTGACTTCGCTACAACCGGAGGAGGATTTGATTGGGATTTTTCTAATTTGGTTTCTGAGACTGAAGCTGAGGTAGAGTTTGGCACGATGGAAGACGCTCCTGTTTTAGCACAACTATCTTTCAACAACCCGTGGACGAGTCCAGAGTACTTATGTGATTTCTTCGGTCCTGGAGATTTCGACCTCTCAGCACTAGAAGGTTTAGGTGTTGAGTTGCCTGTAGCGATATCTAATCTATACAATTACTTACAGATCTCAAACGATTCATACAACATCGCTGGAATCTCGATGAACATAGAGGGATTTGACCTGCCTGTTGAATACTCTGACATAGACGAAATACATCCTCTACCATTAAACTACATGGACGAAATCAACTCTACGTCAGCATTCACTATCAATATTCCTGATGCATTTACATATGAGACTTCAGCTTCAAGAACAGGTTCTGTTGATGGTTGGGGAACTCTTACCTTACCAGGCGGAGCTACGCACGAAGTTTTAAGAGTAAACACGACGATTACTACCCACGATATCTTTTCTCTTTCTGGATCAGATCCTTTCGAGTTAGATAGAGTCTCGACAGTTTACTCTTGGGTAGGAGATGGTGGAATGCCTTATTTAGAGGTAAAGACAATTTTCGGAGCTACTTTTTCTGTCGAATACCAAGGAGAATCTCCAATTATAGACACTTCCGGAAATGGTATAACCGCCGTTATCCCTAACGCTTTCGTTCCATTCCCCAATCCTATTGCTGCATCTGAAGACATTATTTTAAGCGGAGCTTCTATAGATACTAAGTGGGAACTCCGAGATGCTACAGGTCGTGTCATCAATACCGGATTCGGAAACACGATTTCAACAACTGGGCTAGCTTCTGGAGCTTACTTGGTTTCTGATATTACATTGCTACATAAAGGACTGCGTTCTCGCCCTTCAACTGTAATCATCAAGTAAAACGACTACGGACAAGTATAATCTGAGAGGGGGTTAGGCGTACAGAAATTTAATTCTGCCGTCTCATCCCCTTCTTGTAGGTGCTCAATTGTATCCGTTGTATATCCAAGACCAAACACACCTTGTATGGTCCTTGAAGCCCAAAGACCTAAACCACCATTTATGTTACTGTATTCAGGTCTATCTTGGATAATACCTGTAACGGGAGAGTTAATATCAAGATATATAGAGAGTTGCTCATTTGCTACAATAAGTAAGAAATCAAAGGCACGCGATATTTGGACATCTTGATCCCAAATACCTAACTCTCGTGTTATCCGAATATTTTTGTCAAGTCTGGTAGAAAGTGTACTGTAGAATGTTGACCCCCCGAATACCTTGGTTAATTGTTCACCGCCATCATCATCATTGGGATTTAATGAACCTATGGGAATTTCCATTGTGCGGTATTTAGAACTATCTAAAATCGTATGAAAATCATCCGCCCAATAGTTCTCCATAAAATGCACTCTAATCGCAGCATCATAGCGAGCTGCACCAGGTGTGGAAGACCACTTGAAAGTGTAATCAGGATAGGTTACGTTCGTAGTGCCCACACTGGCAAACCCCAACTTTAAATTATCTATACCCATGGGAGGCTGAGTGATATTCCCCAACCCCAAAGCGATCATATTCGTGCTTGCTTCAACATCTGTAGTGTCATCAATCACAATCTCCAATCGGTACGAAGCATCAGGATTTAAATCATCTCCATCTTGTCGACGCGTAGAGACAAAATACTCTCTGTGCTCAGGAGCAAAAAACACACCGTTATCTTCCTTATCATTTAACAGAGTATCCTTTAATTCAAAAACTCTTCCGTCAATTCCATGAATGACCTCAACGAACTGGGCATGAAGTCGAGCGGGGTCATACTCAGAAGAGTCTGCGATTTGAGCTACTTGGGTTTGGTCTCCCTCACCTAACCATGTACGGTTAATGCGAACCCACTGCGTATCTGTCTCAGCGTCTAAAAGACCAAATACTACAGGAATAGATTTGTATGGAGCCGTTAAATCAACGTCAGTAGTACAACTTGACAACCCCAAAATTGAAATAAGAAAAAGTAGGTATTTTACTTGCATGTCGCGAAGATACTTATTTAAGGTCTAGTAAAAATTCTATTGCGTCCACACCATCAGCGTAATCGTCCAAGGCAGGGAATTGAGCCGAGCCGAGATTGGTCTGAGCGATTTTTGGCGATTGTTTAGATAAGGCTGACTTGAATTGTTTTGCTCCTGCTCTGGAAGTAACTAACTGAAGCCCGTCTTGATAATCCGTCAACTTGTTTACAATCTGATCGATTTCATCGTAACGCTCTATAAAAAGGGAACCCACAGGAGACACCCATTGCTCGTCTTCTTTTACCAACAGGAATCCATTTTCTATCAAATCATCTCTGTTGAGAAGCCAAATCGCTTTGTGATAATCATAGTTGTTTGCATACTTGTTATTCATCGCTAAATCCCCCCACGAAACCCAAGCACCGAAACACCTGTCAAGATCAAAATCTTGAGGCAAGAAAACCTTCGTAGTACTTCTGCACCCCAATCCGAAATGAGTAAACATATCATCTCCAAGCGCTTTTAACTCATCTTCAGACTCCAAGCCATCGAGGACTGCAACACCCGTTCTTTGGGCTCTAAAAAGATGGGGTAAATGACCGAAATAAGCATCAAAATACCTCATTGTATTGGAGCTGCCAGTCGCTATTACCGCATCCACTTTACCTAATTTACCCTGTACAAACGTAATTCTACCCTTTAATTTAGGTTCGATATTTTCAAGCTCCTGAACAACTCGTTTGGGGAGAATCTGATCGCCACTTGAGGCCTTAATGGCGACATTGTGGCCAGCGACAACTGAACAAAGAATATCGTGAAACCCGACGAGAGGAAGATTTCCAGCTAAAATGAGCCCCACTCTTTTTCCAGAACTCCCTTTTATAGCATCGGGAAGATGATAATTTAAAAGCCACTTACTCACCTGATCCTCTCTCAATGATTCTCCGATTGACTTAAAGGCCGTCTTCACACTGTCAGCTGAAAACCAGCCATTGTGAGCTTCAGCCAATCGCAACAATTCATTGTCGTTGGGGGCATTTTGAAGAAACCAAATTCCGAGTTTCTGTAAGACAGGTTGTAGTGTGTTCACTGTATCTTTGTATCTGAAAATTGAAAGGCAAAAGTACATGGCAATTATTATTACTGACGACTGCATTAACTGTGGAGCTTGTGAGCCAGAATGTCCCAATACAGCTATCTATGAAGGAGCTGCCAAATGGAGGTTTTCTGACGGCACAGGATTTACAGGTAAGGGAGCACACCCCACAGCCGGAGATGTTGATGCTGACAAGGAAAACGACGCTATCAGCATGGATTTGTATTACATTTCTCCAGAAAAATGTACTGAGTGTGTAGGCTTCCATGACGAGCCACAATGTGCTGCTGTTTGCCCTGTAGATTGTTGCATTGATGATGAAGATGTGCGTGAAAGTGAGGAGGTTTTACTTTCAAAAAAGACGTTTTTACACGTCTAAGTAAGATAATATGCATCGCTTCTGAGACGTTAAATGAAAATGAAGAAGAAAATACAAAAACTTGCTTTTTTCACGGTTTTATTGTGTCCGTTTTTCACTTTTGGCCAAATAGAGCAATTCTCATCTCTTAGCACAGCAAAAAATGACACCGATAGAGCCACAGCTCATCAGGCCCTAAATGATTTCGTAGTACAGAGTCTCAACGATGCTTTAACTACAGATGATTTAGAACCATTGATCAGCAACTGGCCTGCAGGCAACATTACTGCTGGCTCTGGAATAGAAAAGGTTGTTATTCTATCTTGGAATTCTGAAAGATTTGACAGGACACAGGACTACGGATGTTTCGTCATTTTCGGGTTTGAAAAAGTGGGGGATATCAGCACTTTTAAATGGACTGAACTTACACACAACAGAAAAGAAGACCCTACAAATGTTGAGCGAAGCTACAGAGCAGATGATTGGCCGGGAGCTATTTACTACAAGCTTATACTTACCCACGTGAAGAAGTCTCCTGTATATACTTTACTCGGCTGGGAGGGTGCAGATGGTCAAGTCACAAGAAAAATTATTGAGACGATGATCATTACAAATGATCGGATTCGCTTGGGAGTACCCTATTTAAAAACCGAGGAGGGTTTAAAAAAGCGACACGTCTTAGAATATGGAGATGCGCTTCAAGCAACACTTAACTATGAGGCTGATCAAGGAAGAATCGTACTTGACCGCCTCGCCCCGAGCGACCCATCTCTCCTTGGCGCTACAGCGTTTTACGGGCCTACGATGGAATACGATGCTTTTGTCTGGGAGGACGAAAAATGGGTGTTCACCAAAGACGTAAATGTGAGCAACAAGAACGAATCGAATAAACGCAATAAAATTTATAACGACCCCAGACCTAACACCTCTAAGAGATCCAACTAACAGCTGATATTTATGAAAATCGTTTTATTAATCACAAGTTTTCTTTTCTTATTTCTCAGTTCACTTGCTCAAGACAGTACCGCCACTCAGAACAAGAATTTACCATCTATGGCTGAAGAAATCTCTAACTTAACCAGGAAACCTCTCGGAGAAGGCACGCTTAAGTTTGAGAACTTTATAATGTACACAGTGGAAGAAAATGAGAAAAGCAGGGCGGGAAAGATCTATTTCTCTGAGAATCACGAGGCTGTTGTTTGGCTTGAAGATCTTAATCACGAGAACAATTTATTTTTCCGCGCCTCTCAGGACTCGCCTATCATCACCATCACGCCATCGATAAACCAAGGGGCTGAAATTTCTCCTAAAATGATGCAAGCACTTGGATACTCTGTCAACATAGAATCCACTGAAGTATATATCATCGACAAAAAAAGTCCTTTAGACACGATCGCGAATTCGGAATGTCAACCCGCGATTGCAATGTTAGAGGAGTCAGAACACACGATGTGGGTGGCTACCAAGAATTCGTTTAAAAAGACTGACAGGTTAATGTTAGAAAGAGGGCTTCCTTTAATTTTTAAAAACCAAACTCGTACACCTTTCCTTTCTTCAGCTATCATAAAATCATCGTGGATACCTATGGGATATAACTGCGATAGCTATAAGTTTAGAATCCTCAACTGGAGATTAGATGGTGATTTCAAGCTAGAGCAAGGAGAAATTATGATTAAGATTTCAGGTCTTGACTTGAAGCAGGTTGCCAAACAATATGTGGAAGATCTCGAGAAAGAAAACAGTCTTCAAAAAGAGGACTGACCTAAAATAACCTCTGTAGCTCCTGCTCCATATTCGCGGGGATTGGCATCACGGACAGTACAATCAGGGTAATAAGAATCTAAGCGCGTTCTGATTTGGTTTCTCAGCACCCCCTTTCCTACTCCATGTATAAAGATGACGCGCTTTACCCTTTGCTCACCAGCGATCCTCATCATCCTCTCAAAGTGATTAAGCTGGACATCTAACTTCGTCCTGTCCTGCAGACCTGATTGATCCTCTATAAGCTCATGGATATGAAGGTCAATCACCATATGCTCCCCCCTCCGTTGCTGATTTGTCGCTCGGACATTGGCATATTTAACCTCGAAATCCTTTTGAATTAGCTTCTGCCTTTCCTCATTCACGTCTTGTGCTATAATCTGAGCCAAGTCGGGAAGTTTGTTGTTATACTCTTCTTCCTGCTCTGTTATATTTTCATTCACAAGCATAAGCTCCTTCAGATTGTATTTCATATCAAACCCATCCTCCCCTTCTACATTGGCAGTCCCATCAGAAAAAACTTCCAACACAATTCCACCACCTACATCGTTGAGGAATTTCACTTCACTGCCTTTTTTTATCTCTGCAGACATTACTGCGCAAGTAAACTACACGCCATTTCCACTTGAGATAGAGACACATCTAAATGTGTCACAAATCTGATGCTCGTAGGGCTGAATGGAAAACACTCTATTCCCATCATTCCCCACTCTTTAGTCAACTCGGCAGAGCCTATCCCAGGATTAAGCTCAAGAATACAGATGTTCGTTTCAACCTTTGCAACAGATGCGACAGATTTGTTTTTCAGAGCTGCTTCGCCAAGCATTTTTGCATGAAGATGATCCTGTTCCAACCTGTCTAAATGATTGTCAAGAGCATAAATTCCTGCTGCTGCGACTATTCCAGCTTGTCGCATCCCTCCCCCAAAAACTTTTCTAGACCGATGTGCCTGAACGATAAAAGCTTCAGTTCCGATTAACACAGATCCCACTGGGCAACCCATCCCTTTAGAAAGACAAAGCGAAATAGAATCAAAATTTCTTCCATATTTCTTAAGTGCCTCGGAGTCATTCTGAATCCCTCGAGCAACTATGGCATTCCAAAGTCTCGCTCCGTCTAAGTGCATCGAAAGAGAATTTGACTTAGCGACTTGATGTATCGCTTTTATTTCTTTTTCATCCCAAATAGATCCGCCTCCTTTGTTACATGTATCCTCTAAACTCACAAGCGATGTCTTTGCATAATGGCTGTCCTCAGGATTTATCGCTTTTAAAACATCTTCCGATGTAAACCTTCCCCTGTCTCCAGACAACAACTTCACTGAAGCCCCTGAAAGTCGGGCTATACCACCTCCTTCATAGTTGTAAATGTGGGAAAGCCTGTCACAAATTACTTCATCGCCTGGTCTTGTATGCACAGAAATCGCTATCTGATTTGTCATCGTTCCTGAAGGACAAAACAATCCCGCCTCCATCCCGAACATTTTCGCACATCTACTTTGAAGCTCATTGATTTCAGGATCCTCAGCAAAAACATCATCACCCGTAACAGCTCTATTCATAACAGCTCTCATCTCAGCTGTAGGACGAGTGACAGTATCGCTACGAAGATCTATTGTGAATTTTTCAACTTTCATGATGTAAAATATATTTCAGCAAATATAAATTAGGATTCTTGGCATGTGAGTAACATACTCAGAGTTTTGATTAGATTGCACACATGATAAAAAATATACTTTGTGGCTGCATGTTATGTATAGCATTTGGTTTTTCTGATTCTTTAGCCCAAACATCAACTCCCTCCGACTCCGCACTTATCCGTTCAATCTACGATGAGGTTCTGACGAATGGCGAGGCCTATTCTAACTTACGCACTCTGACGAAGACAATAGGACACAGGTTAAGCGGGTCTCCAGAAGCGGATCGAGCTATGGTTTGGGGTGCAGACTTACTGCGCTTATATGGAGCTGACTCTGTCTTTGTGATGCCCGTGGTCGTTCCAAGTTGGACAAGAGGGGATGTCGCTGCAGCTTATGTAACACTCTCAAATGGAGAACGTGAAGAGTTACACATTACCGCTCTTGGAGGGTCTATCGGAACTCCCGGGGATTCGATAATAACCGCAGGAATCATCGTAGTCAATCAACTCACCGATCTTGACTCTATGGAAGCTGACTTTACAGAGGGTAAAATCGTACTCTTTAACAGAGCCATGAACCCTGTACTTATTAATACAGGGTCTGCTTATGGGGGAGCGAATGACCAAAGAGGTCGTGGGGCCATCGCCGCCGCCCGCGTGGGAGCAATAGGCGCACTCGTAAGATCTCTCACCCATTCTTTAGATACATTGCCTCACACGGGCGCCATGTACTACTCTGAGGAGGTGCCGCGAATTCCTGCAGCTGCAATTTCTACTGTTGATGCTCGAAAACTTGCAGCACTTTACAAGGAAGATTCAAACCTCAGAGTTTCCTTTATCATGAATTGCACAGCTTTGCCAGATGTGGAGCAAGGAAATGTTATTGGAGAATGGACTGGTTCTGAATATCCTAACGAAATAATAACGCTAGGTGGACACCTCGACTCTTGGGATATAGGCGAAGGAGCGCACGATGATGGAGCTGGAATTGTACATACTATAGAAGTACTAAGAGCATTAAAAGCTGTAGGATACACTCCAAGAAGAACAATACGATTCGTGCTTTTCATCAATGAAGAAAATGGAAATCGAGGAGGGGAAAAATATGCTGAAATCGCCGCTCGTGAACTTGAAGCAGGTGAAAATATTTACGTCGCGGCTATGGAATCAGACGCCGGGGGATTTAGTCCCAGGGGATTCAGCATGGACGCTCCAGATGACTTGGTTGCTCAGGTAAAAGAATGGGCTCCTTTATTCGAGCCGTACAATATACATCGGTTTAAAAAGGGCTGGTCA
>JACKQG010007549.1_pt1 | contig 10892 bp, 15 predicted proteins | sample 8237621 | NCBI WGS metagenome assembly JACKQG01 (sample SAMN15677084, study PRJNA649215) | marine metagenome | biome: marine; feature: Black Sea; material: saline water; isolation source: suspended particulate matter (SPM) from the Black Sea western gyre | collected 2013-06-09/2013-06-10 | depth... | reverse complement strand
AGATAATAGCCTTTCAGCTGCCGGAAAAAAAGCATCTTTAGAAATGAGGAGATTGTCAAGGGCGGTAGCTAGCAATGACTGGACTAAAATGGATATGTGGCTCCAGGAACTCAAGCACGGTATGGGCTTTAATTGTATGAAACTGTACATGATAGAGAATCATGATATCCCGGATGAGTTTGTGGAATTAAGCAACAAGTTTAACAGTGCCATAAATAAATTGATCCTGTGCGGCAAGAAGCAGGATGCTGAAAATGCAAATCTTGAATTTGACAATCTAGTAAAGTCATGTGACGCATGCCATGAAAGTTACAATAAAGACGCAGAGGGATTAGACTTTACAGATTCAGGAGGAAATAGTTAAGCATTGTCTTATTCAATATTAAAGATTGTAGAAACAAGATGAGGCACGGGAAATAAACCAGATAGATAACACCTTGAAGAAAATAGAGAAAGGTAAATACGGAGTGTGTGACTGCTGTGGCAGCAATATAAACAAGCATAGATTAATAACAATACCATGCGTAACTCTTTGTATTAAGTGTAAAGAGGACAGGTTATGAAACGTTTTAAGAATATTCTTTTGTTTGCTGGTAGTGAGGGCTGGAAAGATGCTGCACTTGAACAGGCATTGACACTTGTAAAAAGAAATAAGGCAAAACTGAAGATTATTGATGTTATTGAAGACCTGCCACGGAAAATTCGCGTACGTATCACCGTAAAGTCGGCACTCGAAACGCAGGAACTTGTGATCAATAAACGAAAGAACAAGTTGGAGCAGTTAATCAAGCCAATGCGGAAGGATGGTGTTTATGTCCGCGCCAAAGTCTTAATTGTAACGCCGTTCCTGGAGATTATCCGGGAAGTGCTGAGAGATAAACATGATCTGGCTATTAAAACGGCAAGGAGGAAGGGTGGTCTTAAGGAAATCTTATTTAGCAGTACTGCTATGCGCCTGATGCGAAAGTGCCCTTGTCCGGTATGGGTGATCAAGCCAACACACCATAAAAAATACGCTAGGATAATGGCTGCTGTAGATCCAGACCCTTCTGACGAAACAAAAAATGCTTTAAATACTAAGATCATGGGGCAACATCGCTGGCCAGTATAGAAGGAAGCGAGTTTCATGTAGTCCATGTCTGGAAGATATACAGTGAGACAATGCTGTTAGGGAGGTGGATTGAGTAAACGTGAAGTAGACAGATGTGGTCGTGAAACCCGAAAGATGCATAAAGGCTGGCTTAACGAACTTATCGAGCAATACGCTACAGAGACCCCAAAGGACAGGATACATTTACAGAATGGAGATGCAGGAAAGTTGATTCCTGCACTGGTAAAACGGAAGAGGATCGAGCTCATTGTGATGGGTACGGTAAGCCGAATTGGAATTGCAGGGTTGCTCATCGGAAACACCGCAGAAAAGGTTCTTCGTGAGGTGGATTGTTCAGTGCTAATAGTCAAGCCGTATGGGTCTGTCTCGCCGATAAGTGTGTAGATTATAAGGTTGAATTTAATATGATTACTGAAAAGTCTATATACATAAGATAATCTGTCAGTCTCAAGGATTTAATACTGGTTGGCAGTCTTCTGCCAAAAGTATGTGTAGATAGAGGAGGCTTTTATGTTGCACATTAAAATTCAAAAAGTTTCAACAATTGCAATTATTTCAATAATACTTGCGTTATTTATTGCTGCCGTTTTTACCACAGGTATTACTTGCGATATACTACTTGAGACTGCCGTTTTCTTAGTATTCGTTAAAGTATTATTTTCGGCGACCAGAACTATCACCAATACTAATAACATTCTAAATCAAATAGAAGACATAAAATTTTTATTGTTAAACAAAAAGGCTCGTAAATCGTCTAAGGCATCAGATGATCCGTAAGGGAAGATGTTAATCGACAAATCGCAGATTTATAAGTACTTTCTTTCTATTTGATAATTTTCAAAACAAATCTATTAATGGAGTAATCATAGAAAAATGCAAGAGAAGACAAAAGGCCAAACGGAAGCTAAAATAAGTGAGGCGTTGATAAAGTTTGAACAGGAGTTTATGGGTAGAGGTCCCAGGGAAACTGTTAGCTATATCATAAAGGACGCCATCTTTATACGGCTTAAAGGTGTTCTTACTCCGGCTGAAGAACAGTTGGCGAAGACCTCTGAAGGTGCAAAACTGATAAAAGAGACTCGTGTTGAATTATTAGAGAGTGGAATGGTTTTGTTGGGAAAAATTGTTTTTGATATTACTGGATGCGAAGTAACAAGTATGCATTCAGACATATGCACAAAGACTGGAGAGAAGATAATAGTTTTTGTGTTAGACAGGAATTTTGAAATAGAATTTAATTAATCTATAGTTGAATGGAGTCATTAGATGAGTAAGATTTTAGTGGGTATAGTAATGGGCAGTGACTCTGATTTGGAAGTGATGAAAGAAGCAGGATATATTCTAAATAAATTTTCAATAGGCTATGAGATGAACATCATTTCTGCTCATCGTACACCAGATATTGCACATGAGTATGCTGTGAATGCCGAAGGATTGGGTTTAGAAGTTATAATTGCCGGGGCGGGAGGAGCAGCCCACCTGGCAGGAGTAATTGCGTCTTTGACCCCTCTTCCAGTAATTGGAGTGCCTATGCTTACACAGAGTCTGGGAGGAATAGATTCGCTTCTTTCCATTGCACAAATGCCATCAGGAGTGCCAGTTGCTACGATGGCTATTGGAAAAGCCGGGGCTAAAAACGCAGCTATATTAGCTGCACAAATACTAGGTGCTAAGTGCTCAGATACAAGAGAGAAGGTAATCGCGTATAAAAAAGAGATAGCTGAGCAGGTTATGGAAAAGAACAAAAGATTAAATGAGAATCAATAAATAGAAGTTTTTTCTGAATAGGAAAAATGATTAAAACCATAGCCTTGCTGGCTAACGACAATAAAACATAAGACAAACAATGAAACAATAGCCCAGACAGAAGAGGAAGTTTTGGAGCATTTGCAAAAAGTCAACTACCCTGTTTTTGGAATGGACCCTGTGTTTTAGCAAGAATAAGATATTCTTAGTATGTAGTTTTAAACGATTATGATACTAGCCTGGCACTACTATTGTGTGTATATCTTGTCGTATAGCAGCGGCTTTCAACCTGGAGTAGATAATGAAAAATATCGAAAATGTACAAAAATTAATTGAAAAAGGACAAAAAGTCCTTTCCACACATATACCTAATTCACCAGGGATTATAGGATATCCAACTCTTGATTTAGAAGCATTTTCAACATGGCAAACTCAGTGTTTAAATTTTCTTGAATTAAATCTTCCAGCTGATAGCGCGTATTTTAGCAGTTTTAGAGATAAAATAAAACATGGATATCGTGGTACAGTAGATGCAGGTATTGAGATTTTAACATCTGTTAAGGAAGATTTAGAGGTAGAGGGATTAATACATTAGGATGCTTTAGAGTACCTGCAAAAAGTTAGCAACTAGATTCTTAGCAATGTATCCTGTGTTTTAAACAGAAAGTACAAAGATTGGAATTACCAATACAATTAATATATTTTCTACTGTGAGGTCTTATGAAATTTCTTTCTCCTGAATGGCACGATAAACTTTCGTCAACTAATACTATTCTCATGGATTGGCTTAAAGATGGAATGGTGATACCCTCGGGATTCGTTTTGGCGGCAGTAGAACAGTCTGCGGGTCATGGTCGTTATAATCGTCATTGGATTTCTCAGCCGGGACAGGGTCTGACTTTTTCATTTCTTTTGCGTACTAAGCATGATATTTCAGAAATCGCTTCACTGCCTATGGCTGTGGCGCTGGGAACGGCATCAGCTCTAGATACTTTTGGCATGGTAACTCAGACAAAGTGGCCGAATGATCTCCTGGTAAGGGAAAGTAAGATCGGTGGAATCCTTTGTCAGAAGAGTAATATTCGATATGCGCAGGAATATGCGGTAATCGTTGGTATAGGAATAAATGTAAACATGCAGGAGACCGATGCCGCCTCTATAGATAAAGCTGCGACATCTCTCCGAATAGAGACCGGGAAGATGTATCCGATTAAAGAGGTGCTTGACATTATTCTAGAAATACTGCCTGATATGATAGATCGCTGGGAGGAAGGCGGCTTTCCCTCCATTCATGAAGACTGGATAGCACGATGCTGCCACATAGGAAAACATATTACTGTAGGAGATTATAAAAATCTTAAATCGGGGATTCTAGAGGGATTTGGTAAGAAAGGACAGATCCTCCTTCGTGGTGATGATGGAACTGTTCGTGATGTCTGGGCAGGTGATGTTGAATAATTGTCACTAATTAATTATTGCAAGAACCTGCCCTGTTGTAACCTGATTTTCTTCTGCCACCTTTATATCAGTTACCGTTCCCTCTATGGGACTTGAAACATGTATCTCCATTTTCATTGCCTCGACAACCATAATTGATTGACCAGGGTGCACATAGTCACCTCTCCTGGAGGTTAAGCGCATCACTTTCCCCGGCATTTGGGCAATTACATCAGTACCAGAGGTTTCGGTATTTTCTGCCAGTTCCTTTGGTCTGGATTCGTCGTCACGGCGGATGCCTATTTTGTATGACTTGTCTTTTATTATTGCCTTGTTCCCTTCAATACGTATCGAATGGTCTTTATCATTTACTGTTACGATATAGTCCGATGGTTTTTTGTAATGATCATCATCTTTAGCGATAACTTCTGGAAGATTAGTTTTCTCTATCTTGCGAATCCCTAGTTCGGCTTCTCCTTTAAGATATTTCAATCCTTTATCTTTACATGTGGCTACTATGAAAATGTTTTCCTCTGTTTCCTCAAGATCTGAACTTTGAAGCTCTTTTCTAGCATGGTTAATGCTTTTCTCAGGATTTTCGTCGTTCATTTCTATAGGGGAACGATTAGTAGGTTCCATCTTCAGTTGATCAGCCGCTATTTTGATAATTTCAGAGTCTGCCGGCACCGGTGTTTTACCAAAGTAACCAAGCACCATTTTACCATAATCAGGGGCAATCTTTTCCCAGGGGCCAAACATTACATTATTAAACGCCTGCTGGAAATAAAATTGTGAAACAGGCGTCACCGACGTACCATATCCGCCTCGTCTTACCACCTCACTCATAGATTTGATTATCTCCGGATATTTCTCCATAATTCCGTTATCACGCAGCATCTGAGTATTTGCAGTGAGGGCGCCTCCGGGCATAGGGCTCCATGGGATAAGAGGTTCAACTGCTGTGGCCTCAGGAGGTAGGAAATAGTCACTCATACATTCTTTAAAAACCTCCTCTGCCTTCCGTACCTTATCAATATCTACATCCAGCTCAAAATCAGTTCCTCTCAAGGCATGCCACATGACCAGAATATCAGTCTGACATGTGCCGCCTGAACAGGGAGCCATGGACAAGTCGATTGCGTCTGCACCACCATCCAAGGCCGCTTTGTTAGCAATGACCCCGATTCCAGCCGTTTCATGAGTGTGAAAGTGAATGAATGTTCCGTCAGGTAATAATTTTCGTGCCTGCCTTATAGTTTCATATATCTTTGAAGGGACTGCGGTCCCGGATGCATCTTTGAAACATATCGAATGAAATGGAATCTCAGCATCCAGTATCTGGCGCAGCATAGCTGTATAGAAGTCCGGGTCATGAGCGCCTGCACAACCAGGAGGCAACTCCATCATCGTAACACAAACCTGGTGCTTAAGGCCTTCTTCGTCAATGCACTTGCCGCTTAAAACAAGATTTCTCACATCATTTAGCGCGTCAAAGTTACGAATAGTCGTGATACCGTGTTTTTTGAAAAGCTGAGCATGGAGCCTGATAATATCGCTTGATTGAGAATCCAGGCCAACCACATTAACACCTCTGGCAAGGGTCTGCAATTCCGCATCTGGTCCTGCAGTCTTGCGAAATTCATCCATCATTGTAAAAGCATCTTCATTACAGTAAAAGTAGAGTGACTGAAAACGTGCGCCTCCACCAGCTTCAAAATAGGTGATACCTGCGTCCCTGGCGGCTTCTACAGCGGGCAGAAAATCTTTAGTTAGTACTCTCGCTCCATACGCAGACTGAAAGCCATCACGGAAGGCTGTACACATGAATTTTATTTTTTTAGTCATTTTTAATCTATAAAATCAATATCAAAACCTGATACTAAGAAGTTTTGTAGATACAGATGTAATTTAATGATAACGCTAAACTAAACACTTATAATTATTGATGTAATTACATAATTAATTCACCAGTACCGACCACAATATACCCGCGCAAATAGCGGATCCGATTACACCTGCGACATTAGGCGCCATCGCATGCATGAGTAGGAAATTATGAGGGTCCTCTTTCTGTCCAACCATCTGCACAACACGAGCAGAGTCAGGTACGGCTGATACACCGGCAGCACCGATCAGAGGATTAATCTTTTCCTTGAGAAACAGGTTCATGAATTTAGCAAAAAGTACACCACCAGCTGTTGCAATACAGAAAGAAAGAGCTCCCAATCCAAAAATAAGAAGTGATTGATTTGTTAGGAAAGCTTGCGACTGTGTACTCGCACCGACTGAAAATCCAAGAAGGATTGTCACTATATCTATCATTGAATTACGTGCCGTATTGGCCAATCGCTCTGTCACACAGCTTTCCTTAAGCAAGTTACCTAGGAAAAGCATTCCTAAAAGAACTATAGCACCTGGAGCAATCAATGCGGAAACAAGAAAAGCAGCAAGAGGGAAAATAATTTTCTCCCTCTGTGTCACATGTCGGGATGCTTTCATTCGGATAAGGCGCTCATTTTTTGTCGTAAGCAGTTTCATTATAGGTGGCTGTATGACAGGAACGAGGGCCATATACGAATAGGCGGCAATGGCAATCGCACCTAACAGGTGTGGCGCAAGCTTAGACGATAAAAATATTGCGGTTGGCCCATCAGCTCCACCGATAATACCTATGGCACCTGCATCTGAAGGAGTAAACCCCATGTACAGTGCGCCGATAAGTGTCAAAAAAATTCCTATCTGAGCAGCTGCTCCAAGTAAAATAAGCTTTGGATTAGACAGCATTGTAGAAAAATCAGTCATTGCGCCAATACCCAGGAAAATAAGTGGTGGGTATATACCCTTGCCAACCCCTAAATATAAATAACTCAGAACGCTTCCCTCCTCATATACACTGAGCGCCATGCCTTGAATAGAAGGTATATTTCCTACAATTGCCCCAAAACCGATAGGGAGCAGCAACAGAGGTTCATAATCTTTGATAATAGCCAGGCATACAAAAATAATACCCACTACGATCATGATGGCATTGCCCCATGTCATCATCGCAAAACCAGTTGTGTTAAGAAACTCAAATAGGATTTTCACTGATACCATCTACATTCTCACAAGATTACTATTAGGGACTACCGCATACATTTAAAATGAGAGATTTCGCATCGATACTTAATTAATTGTGATGGATTTGTTTTCCAATTTCGGTAGAGTGAAGAACAGATCCTATTGCGGCTAAAACCTCATCATTCGGTGTATCAGAACACTCTAACTGGAAACCTGAATCTTTTATTGGGTATATAAAATTAACTATTCTTAAAACAGAGGGTAACAGAGAGATAAAAGCACTGATTGAGGCAAGTGCTGTGAATACAACTAGCATTCCTATAATTGCTATTTCTATTCCACGCCCATCCTGTATGTTCTGAAGACTTAAATTAATTTCTATCATGTCAATGTTCCCTTCCAATTTATCCGTAAAAAAGGCCCAGACTTCTTTATAAATTTATACACAAAAAAAGCCGATGAAATTTCCAGGAGCTCTCTTTGAAAAGAACTCTTGAATATTACATCGGCTTACTTTGCAACAACTCTTGTTATTAGAAAATCCTTGCTTAGTCTTCCTTCTTACAGATAATACTAATCCAAAAAGATTAGTTAGTCAAATGTTTTTTAGTTTCATGTTAAAATAAGTTGAAATTTATGTATTTGACTCCATAATTTTTTCTCACCACAACGGCCTTTTTCAGTTTGCCTGAATTACATTTGAGTCCTACTTCTTCCCTTAAATATTCTCGTAACCGAGAACAATATCCATAACCACATACCTTATTCAAGAAACCCTCTATAATTAGAGAGAAAACCATTCTCTTTTCCTGAATACTATTCATCTAATAATCTACCCTGTCTGACTTTCACCATATTACCACTTACACCTGCTCTATCATATTTATTTTGTGAAACTACTCCCTTCCAAACAACAATTAGCTTACAATGTTTAGGAAGAACGGCACATGTAGCTGCCAATTCTCGCTTTAGTACGGATTCATAAAAGTGTAAAGTATTACTGAAACTGGCATTAACCATGAAATAATATACTAAAGATTAATTAAGAAACAAAAAAAAGTGAGATTATTGCAAAGTTTGAAAAGGACTTTATGGTTAGGGGCCCTATGGAGACTGATAATATTGTCATTATGAATGTCATCCTTATACGGCTTAATAGTGTTCCAGCTCCGTCTGAAGAGCAACTGACTGAGACTTCTTAATGCGCACTGTTGATAAGAAAAACTCGTGTTCAATTATTGAGGGGGCAAGTGCTTTTCAGGGAGATATTATTGCAGTTACTAAGGGCGCCAGAATAAAGAGTTTACATTCCAACATCAGCACAAAGACTGGTGAGAGAGTGTGATTGCCTTCATATTATACCAGGACCTTGAATTGAGGTTTAAGTATTAGGTGGTAGTATAGTCCAATTGTGATTATAATGTAAGTCAAATACTAAAACCAGAGGATCGTCTAGAATACACTTGATTTTTAGTTCTTTTTAAATTACAGTAACCATGTTTTAAGGAAGACTGCGCAAGGATTCTTTTAGATAATAAAGTGTCGTTGCTAAGTAAGCCGAGTTCATTTCTTCAAGCACTCTTAAAAGAGTACGGAATGGTGTCGGCTTTTTTTGTATTAAAATCTGAAAAAAAAATTAGATTACAATGAAGTATGATCCAGCATTATCTTTTATTGCTAAAATCTACGAACAGATGGTGAAGCAGATAGATCCTGCTTGTTTAATTCCTCCTGACAAATTGGAATTAGCGCCATTAACTGGCAAAGAGGCAAATGAGGATGGAGCATCGTTACATTCTGTGTCGAAAATAGCAGCAGCCTCTAAACCTAATAAAATTTTCATAAAACGATCCTGGAGCGGATATAAGGAAGTTAGACCTGACTTACTAATCTGTTTATATTCAATTCTGGTTGAAGCAAAAAACAAGATTCCCGGAGGGATAATAAGCAATTCAATACCTCACATAATTATTTTATCTGAAAATCAGAATTCTAAAAATAAAATTGAGATAATGTTCTGGCAGCAATTATTTGAAAAAGGTGACATTTTCCTGGGAAGAAGAGCATGCCTGAATCATAAACAGATACCTCCCATTAGCGTGAACAATTGTGATCTCCAGATGCTTGGTGAAGATAAAAAAGATATTGATCTGGGATCATACTGGGCCGGTTATGTTGCCTCTTATGCAACTGCAAACAGTAAAGATATTTTAGAAGTTTATTTTTCCTGTTTAAGCAACCTTTTGTCTGAAAAAGTCATTAAATTTCCGGTTCTTTAAATATATTTGTGTATATTTACGAGTGTCATATAATTTGATTATATGAAGCCTTAATATACAACTTTGGGGCATAAATAAAACATACACTAAAACCTGCCGGATACTAAAAAAAGCTTGAATAATTCATTTTATTAGATACGATCTACTTCATTATTGGAAGACGGTTTTCAAGAAGTCTCTTTTTGCTAAAGTCTTGTTGAAGAGTAAGCCAATGCGATCTTCTTGCTCTTTTAAAACAGGGTAGACTTTGGCATTGGTTTTTTTTATTTATAGACCAAGTTGCTTCGGTAAAAAGCTATGGAAAGAAAAACAATCTTCTCTACATTAAATCGAGATGTACCGTCAAGTATTGTAGTATTATTTGTTGCCTTACCGCTTTGTCTTGGAATTGCGTTGGCAAGCGGCGCACCACTGTTCTCCGGCCTTATTGCAGGAATTGTCGGAGGAACACTTGTAGGTGCTATAAGTAAATCCTCACATGGAGTAAGTGGGCCTGCAGCAGGCCTGGCTGTAATTATCCTGACTACGCTGCTTACCATGCCATTTGAAACGTTTTTGTTAGCCGTGGTTATTGCTGGCGTATTACAAATAATACTTGGTTTATTAAGAGCCGGTATTATCGGCTATTATTTTCCATTGTCGGCGATAAATGGAATGCTTGCGGGCATTGGAATCATTATTTTCATAAAACAGTTACCCTATGCACTTGGATATGACGGAGAGTGGAAAGGTCCCGATTATTATGATCAAATAAGTGAGGGTGGTATGTTTACCGCGCCATTGCAATTTCTTGAACATATTACAGCCGGGGCAATAGTAATTGCGATTATTTCAATGGGGATTCTACTATCGTGGGAGTTGTACCTGTCGAAGAAGCATAAAGTATTTAGATTAGTACAGGGACCTATAGTTGTAGTAGCTGTTGGTATTATTTGTCAGTTTATTACCAAAGGTTTTTTTCCTCAATTCCATTTAAGCCATGAGTACCTGGTACACGTGCCGGTAGCCAGTGGGGTTTCCTCTTTTTTTGGCCAATTTACCTTTCCTGATTTCAGCCAGATAGGAAATAAAGAAGTTTATGTTTTAGCCGTTACAATAGCACTTGTCGCCAGTTTAGAAACACTTTTATGTGTGGAGGCTACGGACAAACTGGATCCTCACAAGAGAGTTACTCCAACCAACCGTGAACTGTTTGCCCAGGGTACCGGAAACATAGTATCCGGGATGATTGGAGGATTGGCAATTACTCAAGTAATCGT
>JACKQG010007548.1_pt1 | contig 10893 bp, 9 predicted proteins | sample 8237621 | NCBI WGS metagenome assembly JACKQG01 (sample SAMN15677084, study PRJNA649215) | marine metagenome | biome: marine; feature: Black Sea; material: saline water; isolation source: suspended particulate matter (SPM) from the Black Sea western gyre | collected 2013-06-09/2013-06-10 | depth... | reverse complement strand
CGAGATCGTCTTCAACGGCATCATGCTGGTGGTGGGCACCATCGTCGGTGCTGTCTGGGGCAGGCAGAACTCATGAAAGTGAAGGCCGAGAGGAAGGCACGCAGATACGACGAAGAGAGGGGCTGCTACGTGTACGACGTCAGCTTCAAGACAAGTGTGCCCCTGACCGACCGCACAATCGAGGTCTCCAGGGCCTTCGGGCTCGGCGTAGACGAGGAGAGAGAACACGTCCTATACAGAGACTTCGACCTCAAGCTTTCGGAGGGTGACGTGGTCTATATCACCGGGGACAGCGGCTCGGGGAAATCCGTTCTGCTACGGGCCATCGAGGCCGATCTGGGAGACGAGGCCGCGAACATCGACGATGTGGACGTCGACAGGGATACGCCCATAATCGACACGGTGGGACATAGCTTCAGGGAAGCCCTCGGCCTCCTGAGCAAGGTGGGCCTCAACGATGCCTTCCTCTTCCTCAGGAGATATCGGGAACTCAGCGAAGGCCAGAGATACCGCTACAGGATCGCCAGGACCATCGACGGCGGCAAGGAGTTCTGGATAGCCGACGAATTCTGCTCGACACTGGACAGGATCACGGCGAAGATCGTGGCATACAACATCCAGAAGCTTGCCAGAAGGAACGGAGCCACCCTCGTAGTCGCCACCACCCACGACGACCTCGGGAAAGATCTCAATCCATCCATCTGCATCCGAAAAGGCTGGGGCGAGGAGGTCGAGGTCGATTACCGTAGCAACGTCGAGGCGTCGCGCTGCACCGCAGTCGAGGGCATCACCATAGAAGAAGGCACCAGGGAGGACTATGAGCGGCTCAGCCACCTCCACTACAGAGACGCGAGGCTACCCGTTCCCCGGGAGATCTACGCCATGAAGAGCCACGGGAAGCCCGTCGGGGTCATAGCCTACTCCTACACCGCCGTGCGAGCCTCAGGCAGGAAGAAGGCGGTAGGATACACGCCGGACCTCGAGGAGCTCAACCGGGACTGGGCGGTCATAAGCAGGGTGATCGTCCATCCCAAATACAGGACCACGGGTCTGGGGAGCCGCCTGATCTCCGAGACACTCCCCATTCAAGGCTGCAGACACGTCGAGCTCATAGCCGTCATGGCCCAGTACAACCCCTTCGCCGAGCGGGCCGGCATGAGACTGATCCAGGTCAAAGAGCCGCATCGCTCAATAATCAAGGCCGTCGAGGAGACCCGGAGACTGGGCTTCAACCCCATCCACACAGCCTCAGCGGCATACAACAAGAATGTCCTAGACTCCCTCCCAGAACCCAAGCATGAAGGCCTCGAACAAGCCCTCCTAGGCGTGGGAGCCCTCTACTACAAGCGCCTCTCCGGAGCCGGCAGACCATACCTCAAGAAGAACGAATTCAAAGAGTGGCTGAACCGACAAGATGCGGAGGGCCTCGCAAGGGCCCTGACGGTACTCAACACCCTCAACCAGACCAAAGCTTACCTATACTGGAGTATGGAGGGGGGGGGGGGGGGGGTACCCTGAATGAGTGATGAAACGACCCCGTTCACCGAATGGCTGGATAAATTCAACGGATTCGTCAGCGATTCATACCAAAAGGGGCTATTATTCATGCCCAAAATCACACCCAGAAAAGTGAAAAAAAAGATAAGATGGTATAAATTCACGCCCCAAGCCATCCGGAGGGAGCTAGCACGCGGCCTCGGAGACCTATACGAGTCAGCCCTGATACTCAGCAAGAAGGAAGAACTGACAATCACCCAACGGGAGAGGTGGTCCCGCCTCTCAGCCTACATCGCCCAGACCATCAACGTCATCATCAACGCCTACGACGAGGTAGCCATCGAGAAAGCCATCCACGACCTCAAGGAGTACGTCCAGAAACATGTCGAGACCCCCTGAAGGCTTCCCCAAGCGTACCAGATGGAGCCGCGAATTCGACTCCCTACACCGCAGTCTCATCAACAAACTCGGGACAGAGGCAGCACAGGTCCCCGAAGACCCCGCCCAGTTCATCCGAGAGCACCTAAGCTTCACCCCCACCTCCTACCAGCAGGAACTCCTCGACCACATCACCAGTGGACGCAAGCGCATCGCCCTCCGCTGGGCCCGCCAGAGCGGCAAATCCTGGATCCTCGCATCCCTCCTCATCTGGCACTGCGCCCGCCACCCCAACCACCTCGCCCTCATCGTCGCCCCCGGCCTCCGCCAGAGCATGATCCTCAGGGACAAGATCCACGAGCTCCTGGACAAGATCCCCAAGGCTAAAAGACGCTCCATCATCAAGCACCGCCTCCGCACCACCATCAAATTCAGGAACGGCAGCCAGATAGTCGCCCTCCCCAACAGCGAACACCTCCTCAGAGGCTACACCGCCCACCTCGTCATCTGCGACGAGGCCGCATTCTTCCACAACGACGAGACCATATTCCAGCACATCCTCACCCCCATGATGGCCACCACAGACGGAACCATGATCGTCAGCAGCACCCCCTGGGGCCAGAAGACCGTCTACTACCAGATCAACCAGGACCCCGACTGGCACATCGTCCACGCCCCATGGACCCGAGCCCTCCAGGACGGCATCTACAGCCCCGAGTTCGTCAAGGAGGTCGAGAAAATCAGGGAGACTCGCCCCCAGACATACACCATGGAGTACCTCGCCGATTTCATCGAGGACATCGACACCTGGCTCCCCCAGGACCTCCTCGCCAAAGCCTGCCACGAGGGCCTCGAATACACCGGATTCAATGACGCCGCGAAAGGCCAATTCTACGCAGGAATCGACCTCGCAGAGAAGGTGGACCACACAGCCATAGCCATTATCCAGAGAACCCCCGCGGGCCTCGACCTCGCCCACATGCACAGATTCAAACTCGGCACCAGCCTCGCCGCAGCCATCGGATACGCCAAAACCCTCAACGACCGCTGGACCCGCATCCACGCAGCCTACATCGACAAGACCAAGCACGGAGACTACATCGTCCAGGACTTCAAGGAGGCGGGGGTCACCCATGCCGAGGGAGTCACATTCACCCAGGACAAGAAGATGGAGATGGCCCAACTCCTCAAACAGCGCATGACCGAGGGCAGCCTCCGGATCCCCTACGACAGGAGCCTCCTAGACGAACTCAACGTCGAGCAATACGAACTCACCAAGACCGGCAAGATCACATACAGCCACCCCGACGGCACCCACGACGACCGATTCTGGGCCCTCGCCCTCGCAGTGTACGCAGCCGAGAAGAATCCCCCACCCGGAAAACCTACGGCCCGCACCATCTAACGAGCCCACGACCCCCCGGAGACCCGGTGAGCACCGATGCGCACACGGTTAGCCGCGAGTACCCAGAATCCAGACACATCCCAAATGCCCCACGAAAATACCGCAAACCTAGACGCGCCACTATCCGCATCTAGATTCAGGATCCAATTTTCTGTGGATCCCTCACGAAGACAACACTAATCGCTACGCATAATGCTAAAGCCCCGGTCAGCAGAATCCAGGAAAACGTGGGGCTGGCGCTGTAGATATACCCACCAACCAGGGACCCCACGATGATGGGGACGGTGAGAACGAACCCCATCCCCGGCCCTCCTCCTCCGCCCCCACCCACACCGGGACCGGTAACCATTATGACGCCCCGCCCAATGGCGGACATTATGCGCCCCCTCAACTCCCTCGGCACGCTCTCGGCGACAATGGTCTGACAGGCCGGCATCAAGAAGGCGTTCGCCGCAGAGATAACCAACGTCAGGGCGAGAACCTCCCAGAACGATCTGGCATAGATGAAAAACCAGACAGGAATCAAAGTGGCGGCCAAACCCACGATCAGAATCAGCCTCTTACTCACCCGGTCCACCACCAGGCCGGCGGGTACTCCGAGGACAGACGACGTCACCGCCGCTGCCAACCCCAGGAGCCCCCACTGAGTGGCCGAGAGCCCAATAACGTCGAGCCCATACAGTATCCAGAAGGGGCCCACCATGGCATTCGAGACTGATGTCAACATCATGATGACGGTCAGGAACCAGAGGTTACGGGGCATCCATCTCAGCGAGCCGATGACACCCCCGTAAGCTTCCCTCATTATCTGAGAGATGCTACTCAGCGAGATGCCGGATCCGGAGATATCCACCGTCTCCTCGAGGAACTTGAAGCGCACGGCGGAGGAGAACAACCTGAGCACCAGCATGGAAGCGAACAACCACCTCATGGCCGTGACTACGCCGAAACGATCGACGACATACCCACCGATGTATGGAGAGAAGATGCTGAAGGTAGTCGGGATGGCCATAGACAGGGCAAACCCTATGCCCCGCTGTCGCGGAGGCAGAGAATCCGCCATGATCGCCCCCAGCGCCGGCAAGTGGACCATGACGAGGCCCTGAAGGAATGTCCCCAAGGCAACGTGAGTCCAGTCCGTGGCGAAGACAAAGAACAGGAATGTGAGGGCCGACATGAACCCCGATAAGGCGATCACCTTCACTCGACCCTGCCTATCCGTGATGTAACCCGCGAGGGGGAAGATGAGGAGTGCCGCAAGTGTTCGGAGCGTGCGCACATACCCGATGTCCGTAGCCTCGCCTCCGAGGGCAATAATGAAGAGAGAGAAGAACGGCATCGTCATTCTCATGGAGAACATCTGGATCGCCCTCGTCAACGTGAGCACGAGGACATTTCCCTTCATGAATTCGAAATTCATGACGCCTATATTCCTCCCTCACAGAGCATTAACGCTCCATAGGACCCTCCAGATACAAAATCCTTCTGCACGCACGAATTATTAGGAGGCTCCCCGATAATCTGAATGATTGTCATGAAGATGAAGTGGTTAGGCCACGCAAGCTTCCTCCTCGAGACCCGAGGGAAGAAGATCTACATCGACCCCTACGTCGGCGACTACGATGTGAAAGCCGACGCCGTCCTGATCTCCCACGGCCACGGGGACCACTGCGACCTGGAGAAGCTCGCGATGGTGAGAACCCCGGAGACGGTGATATACACCAGCGAAGCCTGCGCGGAGGGCATACCCCCTGGGAACGTGGTGACGATGTCCCCGGGCGAGAAGAAGAGCTTCCACGGGATCGTGATTCACGCCGTCGAGGCATACAACTTCAAGCGCTTCAGGTCCCCCGGGGTGCCCTATCACCCGGAGGGAACCCAGATCGCCTTCATCGTGGAATCGGAGGGGAAGAGGGTCTACCACGCGGGGGACTCCGACTATCTGCCCTCCATGAACGATCTGGATGACATCACCCTCGCCCTGCTCCCTATCATGGGCCGGGCTGTGATGGACGTGGACGAGGCGGTGGAGGCGGCCATCGGGATAAAGCCGGAGATGGTGATGCCAATGCACTGGAGGGACTCCGACCCCGAGGAGTTCAAGGCCAAAGTCGAGTCGAAAAGCGACCTCAAAGTCATACTGATGCAGGCAGGAGAGACTCTGACACTTTAATCAACAGCCCAGACGGAAATAACTAAGCTTAAAATCGGGGCCCACGCCAGAACACAGTATGGCCTCCAAGTTCAAGGGCATGAGATTCCACACGGATGAGCGGGCCAAGCGCATCGCCGACGAACTGGAGCACGCAGTCACCATCCCCGTGAACATCGACCTCGGGGCCCAGCACAGAGTCTACGACCTCTCCGAGATCAAGGAGATCCTGGAGAAATCCCAGAGAATCGCCGTCCAGGACTGCGGCTGCAAGACGAGGCTCAGCAACTGCGACTCGCCCCGGGAGGTCTGCCTCAGCATCAACAACTACGCCGACGAGGTCCTCGAGACGGGGGAATACGACTCCCGGGAGGTCGCCATGGAGGAGGCCCTCGACGTCCTCACGAGGAGCCACGAGGCCGGACTCGTCCACATGGCCTACACCATGAAGGGAGACGACGTCCCATTCCTCATCTGCAGCTGCTGCCCATGCTGCTGCCACACCCTGGGGAGCCTCGTGAGAAACGGGCTCCACACGGAGATACTCACCTCCAAATACATCGCCCTAGACGACCCGAGCCTCTGCAACCGCTGCTGGGACTGCGTGGAGAGATGCGTCTTCCAGGCCCGGGAGATGGTCGACGGCCGCTTAGAGTTCGACGGCTCCAAGTGCTTCGGATGCGGCCTCTGCGTATCCGCCTGCCCCACCGACGCCATCAGCCTGACCCCGAGGAGCACAGCATAGAACCTCCCCAAAGTCCTCCCCAGGAACCCTTATCCTAAACTACCGCTCATAACCGCCAAACTTATCACGCTCCGAGAACGTCCCCCCATTCATGAAGTTCAACTCCCGGCGCAGCCCCGTCTACGCCACCCACGGCATGGTCGCCTCAAGCCAGCCCCTCGCCTCCACGGCGGGCCTCCGCATCCTCCAGGCCGGCGGCAACGCCGCAGACGCAGCCATCGCCACAGCCGCGGCCCTCAACGTCACCGAACCCACCTCCACCGGCATAGGCGGAGACTGTTTCTGCCTCTACTACGACACCGAGAAGGGGAGGGTGCTGGGCCTCAACGGGAGCGGCCGGGCCCCCGCAGCCCTCACCCCCGATCTCCTCCGAGACCTGGGATACGACGCGATGCCCCGCAACGGAGTCCACACGGTCACCGTCCCCGGGGCCGCCGCAGGGTGGGTCGACACCGTGGACCGCTTCGGCTCCATGGATCTCGGTGAAGTGCTAGAGCCCGCTATCAGCCTCGCGGAGGAAGGATTCCCTGTCGCCCCCCTCACCGCCCGGCTCTGGGGAATAGGGGTCCCCAAGCTCAAGTCGGGGCCCCACGCCGAGGAGATGCTCATCGACGGCAGGGCTCCCCGGGCCGGGGAGCTCATGAGGAACATCACCCTCGCCCGGACATTCCGCACCCTCGCCGAGCGCGGGAAGTCCGGCTTCTACGAGGGGAGGATCGCCGAGGCCATCATCGAGCTCCTCTCCTCCATGGGGGGCGTCCTATCCGCAGATGACCTCAAAGAGCATCGCAGCACGTACCCCGAGCCCATCAGCGTCGACTACAAGGGCACCGAGGTCTACGAGATCCCCCCCAACGGCCAGGGGATCACCGCCCTCATCGCACTCAACATCCTCGAGGAGTACGACTGGGAGGGGGTGCAGCACTCCAGCGTCAGCCACCTCCACACCCTCATCGAAACGATGCGCCTCGCCTTCGCCGATGCCAGGTGGTACGTCGCCGACCCCGACGTGGTCCATGTCCCGATCAAGGAGCTCATCTCCAAGGAGCACGCCGCACATCGCCGGGGGCTCATCGATCCCACCGCGGCATCAGTAGATATCCAAAGGGGGAGTCCCGTCGCGGGCTCGGACACCGTCTACTTCTGCACCGTGGACGGGGACGGGAACGCTTGCAGCTTCATCAACAGCAACTACGCCGGCTTCGGCACGGGCCTCATACCCGGGGGCTGCGGGTTCACCCTCCAGAACCGGGGCTCCGGCTTCACCCTGGAGGAGGGCCACCCGAACCGTCTGGAGCCCGGGAAGCGCCCCTACCACACCATAATACCCGGGATGATGCTCAGGGACGGGCTGCTACACGGCCCCTTCGGCGTCATGGGGGGCTACATGCAGCCCCAGGGCCACGTCCAGATGGTGGTGAACATGGTGGACTACGGGATGGACCCCCAGGAAGCCCTCGACGCCCCCCGGTTCAACATCATCGATGGGACCAGCGGAGGCAAGGTCCTCCTCGAGGAGGGAATCACCCTGGAGACCATGAGCGCCCTCGCCCGGATGGGCCACGAAGTCGTTCCCTCCTCCGGGTACGCCAGGGGATCCTTCGGGAAGGGGCAGATCATCATCAGGGACCCCGAGACAGGAGTCCTCTGCGCGGGCTCCGAGCCCCGCGCCGACGGCCAGGCCATCGGATGGTGACTGCCAGTAGATGATCAGGGCATCTCGAAGACGTCGGTGCGCTTCAGCATGAACTCATGGAGAAATTTAACATTCTCCAGGATTAAATTATAGGCACGTAAGCTCTCCTCGAGGAACCGCTCCATACGCTCCTTCCCTGGGGATGACCCGGGTATCCTCCTGACCTCAGGAAGGAACCTCCCCTCGATCATCCTCCCTATCTGACCATACCCGTTTCTCTGGATCTGGAACTTCTGAGTCCCATAACCCTCCAACTTGAGCAAGCTCCTATAGTACTTCTTACGGTCACCCGGCTTCTTTACCACACCCAATACATTCATCTCCTCGATCCTCGCGAGATTCTCCGAGACGGTGCTCCGACCGTAGCCCGTCACCTCCATGATCTCCTCCTGAGTCACCGGATCGGGGCTCAAGATCAGCGCGAGTGAGATCGCCCCGATCTCCCGCCTCCTCCCTACAGGCGATGCATGCTCAAGGGTCTCCCTGATGTACTCCCGTTTGATATCCAGAATCGAGTCATTCTCCCTAGCCCTGAACGTCCTCACCAGAGGTTCCGGGCGCTCCCTCTTCATGGCGTCGAAGCCTTCATCAGTGAACTTGGGAACATAGTCCGGGTCCTCGGAGAATCGCTCCATATGCATCCCCGTATACTCCAGAAGATCCTGAATCAGGATCAGGACGTCCAGGAGATAGGTGAAAAACTGCCTCACGTGGAGGACCTCTGGATCCTCGGAGCCCAGAGCATCGAGCCTCGACTTCATCTCGTAGAGGATCTCCTCGCTGAAATCAGACGCAGCCGTGGCCGATGTGAAGAACGTCATAACGTACTCATCGATCCCCAGAGGGCAATAGTAGAACTTCCTCCGGTCCCCGGGACGCCTCGTCGCGAGGACCGGGAAACTGCTGAAGGGATCAGCGAGCTTCTTGAGGGTCTCGGAAACAGTGGTTCTACTCAACCCCGTGAGCTCCATGATCCTATCCTGGGTGATATAGTCCCCCTCCAAGAGTAGGGAGAATAAGACAGCGATGAGGTTGGACTCGAACCCCAGAGCCCCGTGGACCTGCTCCATGAAGGCGAGAAAGTCGATTTTTAACTGCAGCAGGGATGGTTCGCTGGAGTCTTCGCTCATAATGGTTGACCTGTATGATTCGTGTCTATCATGGGGGGCTGTCTTATGAATTTTTTCATTTTTTATATTTCCTGAGTTTTCGGTAAAATCCGAAAACATTATAAGGGTGCCCTAGAACGCGATAACACGGAACGATTGAACACATGTATAGAGAAATCGTGAATGGAGGGTTACCATGACCGAGGAAAACATACTCGAAGTCTCCCACCTCACAAAGATATACGGCCGCGAGATGACCGTCGCAGGCCGCAAGTTTGGCAGGCGCGTCGTGGGCGCCCGAGACGTCAGCTTCTCCGTGAGGAGGGGCGAGATATTCGGCTTCCTGGGCCCCAACGGCGCCGGGAAGACTACCACGATGAGGGCGATCCTCGACTACCTCCACATCCAGGAGGGGAGCGTCACCGTCTTTGGCATGGACCATCACAGGGACGCCCTGGAGATCAGGGAGCGCATAGGCTACGTCCCCGGGGACCTCGCACTGTACGGAAACTTCACCGGGGAGGAGCTCATCAAGTACTTCGATGGCTTCAGGCCCGTGGACCGGGACTATCTCAGGGAGCTCAGGTCCGTATTCAGGGTCGACCTCTCACTGAAGATAAAAGCCGTGAGCACAGGGAACAGGCAGCAGGTGGGGCTCATGCTGGCCCTGGCCTCGAAGCCGGATTTCCTGATCCTCGACGAGCCCACCTCGGGCCTCGACCCCCTCATGGCGGCGAGCGCCCACAGGCTCTTCAAGGAGTTCAAGGAGGAAGGGAAGACCATCTTCCTGAGCAGCCACGACCTCGCCGAGGTCCAGGCCGTCTGCGACCGTATCGGTATCATCAAGGAGGGCGAGATGATCCTCGTCGAGGAGGTGGAGAACCTGGTCTCCAAGTTCCTCCAGAACGTCAGGGTCAGCTTCACGTCAGAGATCCCCGACCTCGAGACCCTGGAAGCCATAGACTCGGTGATCTCCGCGGAGGCCGAGGACGAGGACACCCTGCTCCTCAAGGTCAAGGAGGACATCAACGAGCTCCTCAGGTTCCTCACGAATTACGAACTCGACCGCCTCAGCATCGAGGACGCGACCCTGGAGGAGATCTTCCTCCAGTACTACGAGTAGGTGAACGTGATGAGAGTATATCTGACGAATCTACGGAAGGGCTGGAAGGGCGGCGTACTAATGCCGTTCTTCGTCTCACTTATCGTCCCCATCATGGCAGGTATCTGGCCCAGCATGAAGGACCAGATGGCCGCCTTCTCCGAGATCCTCAAGAACCCCATATACCAAGCCCTCCTGGGGCAGCTGGGGCTCATGGACATGACGACATGGCAGGGGATGTTCTACATGTACGTGGGGATCTGCATGGAGTGGGCCATAGTCTTCATCGCGATACTGATCCCCGCGAGGATCGTGGCCAGCGAGGTAGACAAGAACACCCTCGACGTGACCCTGAGCTACCCCATCCCCCGGTGGAGATACCTCCTGGAGAAGTTCATGGTCTACGCGACCTATAACCTCCTCTACCCCGTCTTCATATACGTCCTGGCGTTGGTGAGCACCAACAGCCTCGGGGAGACCCTGGACATGACGGTCCTGGGACACGCCCTGATGGGATTCTGGCTCTGGCTCTTCGCCCTAGGCGCACTCTCCCTGCTATGCGGGACCCTGTTCCTGGAGTCGAACCGAGCCCTCAGCGCCTCGGGGGCCCTGATCGTGACCCAGTACCTGATGACCCGGCTGGGAGACCTAGGAGACCTGAGCTTCCTCAAGGACTTCACCCTCTTCAACTACGTGAGCACGGGGACCATCATCCAGAACGGCGGGATACCCATGAACGAGCTAGCGGTGGTGGTGGGCGTCGGAGTCGCAGCCCTAGCGGCCGCCCTCTACGTCTTCCAGAAGAGGGA
>JACKQG010007547.1_pt1 | contig 10893 bp, 12 predicted proteins | sample 8237621 | NCBI WGS metagenome assembly JACKQG01 (sample SAMN15677084, study PRJNA649215) | marine metagenome | biome: marine; feature: Black Sea; material: saline water; isolation source: suspended particulate matter (SPM) from the Black Sea western gyre | collected 2013-06-09/2013-06-10 | depth... | reverse complement strand
AGTTCAGGATCCCCAGTTATAACAGGGGATTCCGGATCGAGCCCGGAATGACAGGCATATTAGCCAAAGGGCAGAATATTCATTCACCATCTGTCATCTTCCCACAACTCATTGGATGACGGTTGTATTATGTTGAACAAATTAGAACTGTAGGGACTCGGCTCTGCAGTTTAGTCAACTCGACCGCCCTGACATTCATAGTGAAGTGTCCCTACTTAATAACGCTTTGACACATCTCAACCTATATGGTAAATTGAATTATTAACGAATGCATTGATCGGAGAAACTTGTGAAATTACATATAATCATAGAAAAAGACGAAGCAGGGTATTATACGGCTGAGGTTCCTGCACTCCCGGGATGCCTCTCACAGGGTACATCCCGTGATGATGCACTTGCTAATATCAGGGAAGCCATCGAAGGATGGCTGGAAGTTATGGAATCAAAATCTACTGTTGATCCCGCCAATTTTATTGAAATCGCCATCTAATGGGTGATCAGCTAAAGCTGTGTTCCGGCGCTGAAGCCGTTCGTATATTTCAAAAAATTGGTTGGACAGTATCCCGACAGAAGGGGTCTCATGTAATGATGACCAAACCTGACTATCAGTGGACATTATCCATTCCCCAGCATAAAGAGCTTGGGCCTGGACTCCTCAGAAAACTTATCCGTCAGGCAGGGATTTCCGTCGAAGAGTTTAATTCCTTACTGTAGGGTCTCGGCGCTGGAGTTTAGTCGACTCGACCGCCCTACCCTGTGCCCTGCCCTTCTAAACAATCACCTGAACACCTCAATAAAATCAATATACGCCGATGAACTCTCCCCCGTATTATCAGAATCACTCATAATAGCCAGGCTGGCAACAGCAGGAGGATCCTCTTTAAATGCCTCATGATAATCCTCTATGATATTAACTTCATGCTCAAACCACTTACCGGCACCTTCATCCCCTGACTGCATAACTCTCATCATGGCTGCTGAAGTATAGGTATTCGGGAGATATTTCTTATCATGCTCTTTGTTAGCCCATATATAATTCAGACTGCTGTCCGGGGGATATTCACCATAAATAGCCTTAGCAATACCGTACCTGATTCTTTTGCCGAGCGAGGCCTTATCAGGATTGTACTTAAAGATGATATAAATACGAATTGGATAATCATCACCCTTTTTACTGGTCGCGTCTCCAGTCTTAAAGACATGCTCTATTTTCCAGCGCCACTTGACTTTTGAAAACTCAAACACATCAAATTCTTTTTTAAATATCAATCCTGAAGCAGAGGAAGAACTTTCAGCCTTCAGTACATTTCCATTCACTTCCTTTTCGATTAAATATTTTGTATGGGCTTCAATCTTGGGAAAATGAAGAGGTTTCCAGTTTTCAAGATCATCAAATTCCTCCCGAAAAAAAGTCGCACTGTTTTCAGCGGGCAGATTCATTGCAGCAAACAAAACAATCAACAAAGTGAGTGATAAAATATATTTATTCATTTCAAATCTCCATAAAAATCAAACAGCCAATGTTACTTATTAAGATTCCAGTCATAATATAGATATTCTACATCTATCCTGCCAGCACTTTTAGCAAGGAATTCTTTTTTGTCATCATCGAGAATATATTTTTCTATAAAACCCAGAACACCCTCGTGTCCACCAAAATCAATTTCATACCACTTGAACATTTCTGAAACAGAGACCCTGTTTTCCTCAGGACTGAGAATAACCTCAGAACTGTTTATAAAGTTTTGAGCGGCCAGTTCCAATTCTTCATCAATCCCCTCCGCAGTATAATATCTAATAGGTGCACATGACCGGGAGCCGCATACTAAAGCAAAATGCACCCTGGGGTCTACCCTATGGAGTGCAAATTTTTTCTTTTCGCTGCCTATTCCGAAATGCCGGAATACGTGACCGTGTTTGCGGCTGTTCGCCCTTAAAATCCCGTGTTCTATATCATCGGGTGAAAAGTGATAGCCGCCTACATCGTATTTTACCTTTGAGAAAAAGCCGACTGCCTCTCTGATAGATTCCTTTACTCCGGTCTCGATAATCCCATCCACCACAATGGTGTTATACAGATTAATCCAGAATGCCAGCCGTTCATTTTCCGTTATCAGTAACGCAGGGTCAAAATTTCTCAAACTGGCGGCAATCACTTTATACTCTTTATATGAATCAGAATGCTTTATCGATTCATAGTCCACATTACCCTCGGCTGTGTAGTATTCTGCCTTTATATTTCTGATCGCCTTGAGCATCTCCTGAGATATCTCAATACCAGTGATATCCCCTGGCTTCTCCCGTCCATTAATTACCATTTCCTTCAGCATAATAGCCCTCTTCATCGCAGCACCTCCTGCACCGATTTTTATATATGTCTCATACACTGTATCAATATATAGCGCGGCTGACCAGGAAAAATTTTCAGACCCGTATCCGCGTCCGTCCAGTGAATCAAAGTACTCATAAAAGCCGAACCTCATAGGAAGTTCCATAATATTGCGTGCCAGTGAATCAGCCCGCTGATGAAACCCATATCTCCTTAGGCCCTGCATCAGCATCCAGTTAATATTTATCCAGACAGGGCCGCGCCAGTAATTCTCCCGGCGGAAATCAGGCTTCTGCGTATCATAACTCGGGATCGTAAAACAGTTACCCTGATGAAGTGCACAAAAACTTTTAGAGTTCAGGTATTCATATATTCTTGCAGCCTGAGTGGAAGATGCAGCTCCCCCGAAAAGGGGAGTAAAGCCGGCAGCGGTATCCAGATTTATCAGAGCATTCGCATGAATATTCAATGCATCAAATATCCCGCGTTCACTGTTGTACAATTTATCTCGCACAGAACCTGCAGTCAGGCTGTACCATTCCTCTATCTCCTTATAAGGCTCGTGCAGGATCTCACTTAATTTAATCAATGCCTCGTTTGAGGCGCATAATATTGCATTAAACAACGGACCGCAAACCATAAATGGGCAATCCTCAGCTATTGTTTTTTCATCGTAACGTGCCATTTTAAAGAGTTCCAGCAAATAAACAAAATAGTCATAATACTCTTTGGTCGGCCTCATCTCAGCAGAGACAGAGCTTTCAGTATCCTTTCGCTTATAGTCAGGAAGTTTGATTGCTGAAAAATCCAGTCCCTCCATAACCGCATCCCATGAAGGCGCATTGTCCATCCCAGACTCCCAAGGATGGCGGATATATATCAGCCCTGATTCATTATAGTTTCTCTCTCGGTAGAGAAACCTGTGAGACTCAAGCAACTTCGGATATATCAATCTCAAAAAAGGCATGACATCCTGCGGGTTATGGGCATTTTCATATATTCTCAATACAGAAACGGCGTGAATCGGGGGCATGGTAATGCCGGAAGTCAGATGGTTTGCCGGGGCATGCGGGGATAATTCGGTCTTCCAGAAGTCCGGTTCGGGAAAATATTGTCCGAGCTTTTTCCTGTTAAACACGATCTGGGGAATCATTCCGTTTGCCCATTGTGCATCAAAGAGGCTGCTGATTTCCCTTATAGCCCGTTTGGTATCGTAATGAGAATAACCAATAGCAATAAAGCCGGAATCCCAATTCCACTGATGGGGATAAAGTGCTCCAGAAGGAAGCGTATACGTTCCTGTCCAATTTTCACCAAGAATCTTCTTTGCTTTGGAGAGATGTTTTTTGACAATATCCAGCATAGGGTTATTGTATCAGATAAAAAAAATAGCTCTCAATATATTCACTAACAACAGGCCCCGCCGCTGTCGCTGCCTTCATCCTTTTTTGAATATGCAGGCGCACAATTAAAAGGTCCGTAATGCACAGACCTGTCACCTGAGACCCTGAAATGAGGGGCATATCTGGTCTCCTGCAGCATAGAAGCCGTATTGCCGCATACAAGCATGGGTTTACCCGTAATGAGGCGGTGATGGTCATCAAGATCAAAGTAATGAGGATAACCGCGAATGGTCCCTCTATAAACCGCTACCTGACCATAATCCTCACAAATATCCTCCAGCGTTTCGAGCTTAAATGCCCTGACTGTAATGGAATAAAAATCAATCATACCTAACTTTGCTTCTATAACGGCATTACCGGGCCTGATCCTCTTCTGCGCAACTATCCGAAAATCCATGCAGCCTAAATTCCGCATCAGCCTGCGAAAATCCTCGGTGTACATCGCCCCGCCCAGACACTCACTGTGCAGCAGATGATCATCAGAAATCTCTTTTGGTATCCGTCTTCCTGAAAACACATCAGAAAAATATAATTCCCCTCCTGGCTTCAGCACCCGGAACACTTCTTTTAGTGCCTTTTCCTTGTCTTGCGAAAGGTTAAAGACACAATTAGATATAACAACATCTATAGAATTATCCTCTAAACCAAGCACACTGAGATCTTCAATATAACCCTTTATAAACTTAACATTAGGCTTATCATAACCAAACGTCTTCATTTGACCGGCAAGATGTCTGTCTGCAACCTCAAGCTGTTCCTCTGTCATATCTACACCAATCGCAAAGCCCTCGGGTCCTGCAAGTCTTGCAGCTATATACACATCCTTACCCGTACCGCAACCGAGATCCAGAATGGTGGCACCTTCCAAGGCGGGAGGTATCGGGGAACCGCAGCCGTAATATTTTGCCAGAACCTCATCATTAATCTCAGCAGATATTTCCTTTATGAGCGGATGCAGCAGATCATCACTACAGCAGCAGGCGCTAGTCTGCAGATCATCCGTACGCTGAAGAGTTTCACCATAATATTTCTTTATAAACTCCTCTTTTTCCGTTATCTTACTCATCGATATTTCCTCCACTTAACCCTGTGTCCATCATGACCTCTAACATGCCCTTCCCTTAAAATGAAAGAAAAACTTAAGTGTCTTCTGAACCTTTTCTGAAAATATCTTACCTGAGTAATAATTACCTACGACTTTTTTATTGATCTCTGACAAACTCGGATATGGATGCACTGCCGAGGCAATAGTGGAAAGCTTTATTCCCCCGTTCATTACAGCCACCCATTCACTGATCAACTCGCCTGCATGAGGTCCGAGAATCTGCATCCCTATCGGATTACCCTTACCATCAAGCAGCATCTTTATCTTTCCATTCTCTTCGCCTTCGGCAAGACTCCTATCATTGTTTCTAAATTCCTCCGTCCAGACCTTGTACTCAATACCAGCCTCTATTGCTCTCTTTTCATTCATTCCAATACTTGCCAGTTCAGGATCTGAATAAGTACACCACGGCAGATTTGTATAATTGGCTTTCTTAGGAAGGTGCAGTATTGCATTACTTAGCGCGACCCCGCCCTCATATCCCGCAGCATGTGTAAACTGGTACATCCCGGTCACATCACCAGCTGCATAAATATGTTTATGATTTGTGCGCATTTTTTCATCAACCTTAATGCCCTTGCGATCATAATCCAGCGATATCGCCTCAAGACCCATTCCCTCAACATTAACCTGTCTCCCAAGGGCCACAAGGATCTGCTCAGCCTTCAAACTAAGCGTACTGCCGTCCTTTTTCTTAATAACCACTTCCTTTTCTTTACCATGATCTACAGTTTTTTCAATGGCTGCCTCAAGATAAAACTCTATCCCCTCTGCTGCCATTACATGCATTGCTATGTCAGCCAGGTCTTTATCCTCTTTACTGAGAATCTGACCGCTTCGTTGAATAACTGATACTTTTGATCCAAGCCTGCAGAAAGACTGGGCCATCTCAATTGCGATAGGACCGGCCCCTATAACAATTAATGACTTAGGAAGACTGTCCAGAGAGAATATTTCCTTATTGGTCAGATATGGAGTCTTATCCAGTCCCTCAACAGGAGGCACAGAAGGGGATGAACCCGTTGCAATCACCCATTTATTAGCAGTATAAGATTTCCCGTTTACATCTGCAGTATGCTCATCAGTAAAGACCGCATCCCCAAACTCTACCTTTACCCCGAGTTTACAAAACCGCTCCTCAGAGTCATGCTTTTGGATCTCATCAATTACGCCCTGAATTCTTGCGGCCACTGCCCGAAAATCCACCGGCTTTAAATCATGAGCAGGCAGGCCGTATTTCGCTGCATTCCTCATCTGATGATAGACATGAGCCGTCTTGATAAGGGTCTTACTAGGCACACAGCCAAAGTGCAGACAATCACCTCCGAGTGCTTTTTCCTTCTCTATCAAAATAGTCTTAGCACCGAACTGACTCGCTCCCGAAGCCACTGTAAGCCCTGCAGCGCCGCCGCCAAGTACTCCTATATCGTAATCATAATCAGACATGCATAGCCCCCTTCATATTTTTTGCGTGGTTAAGATATGCCCTTCTTTTTTTTATACAAGGTCATCAGTTTTTTTGTCACTATGGGAAATAGTCCAAGCAGCACAAATGAGAGTAGTAATGCAGGTGAAAGAATACCGGAGAGGGAATCAATCTTCCCCAGTTCCTTACCGGCATTTACAAATACAATAGTGCCGGCAAACATGCCGACCTGCGATACCCAGTAAAACGTCTTAAGAGGCATTTTTGTAAGCCCCATCCCAAGATTTATCAGCCAGAACGGAAATACAGGAATCAGCCTTAAGGTGAAGAGATATAATGCCCCCTCCCGCTCAACGCCTTCATTGACCGTTTTCAACTTATCACCAAGCTTCCCCTGCACCCAGTCACGCAATATAAACCGGGCCGCAAAACAGGCCAGTGTCGCCCCTATCGTACTTGCAAAAGAAACAATGAGCGTACCTGCAGCAAGTCCGAACAAGGCACCGCCTGCCAGGGTCATAACCGCAGCGCCGGGAAGGGACAGCGCTGTCACAACAATATATATACCCATGTATGCAGCAATGACCATACCGCTGTTTGCAGCATACATCTCCTGGAATCTTAGCTGTGATTCCTTGATATACGACAGAGAAAAATAATCACCAAGGCCCAGCAATTTAAAGGCCGTAATGATTCCAATTATTACTAAGACTATGATAATTTTATTAAGATTAGATTTATTCATTTAACTGTCAGTACTTTATCATCACACACTGCAAAGCAATATGACCGGTATCATATCACATGACCAGTATCACAGCACATTACACAATAACATGAGTGTATAATAACGCATGAACTCATTTTATATACCGCTAAAATAGAAACTATGAAAACAGAAATGATATCCATCATCATGCCGGTTTTCAACGAGGCTGCAATCCTCCAAAGCACACTTGACAGCCTCTCCTTAAGTGAAAATGAAGAACTCATCATTGTCGATGGAGGCAGTACAGACAACTCTGCAGAGATCGCACGGCTATATACTGATAACTTTTTCACCACTCTAAGCGGCCGTGCAAGCGTTATGAACTACGGTACAGAACAGGCGAGCGGAACTATATTACTATTTCTGCATGCGGACTGTATCCTGCCTGAGCGGGCATACAGCCTTATTCGTACTACTCTTGCGAAAAGCTCCGTTGCAGCCGGTGGTTTTTACCTCGGCATTAAGCATACCGGGCGCTTTTACAGACTGGTAGAGTTCATGGCCAATATACGGGCGCAACTTACGGGAATGATTTACGGCGATCAGGGAATGTTTCTCAGAAAGACCACCTTTGAGGATATTGGAGGGTTTGCGAATATTCCATTGATGGAGGATATTGAGATATCACGCAAGCTCAGAAAAAAAGGGGAAATCGTATTCATCAGTCCCTCCATATCAGCTTCACCACGGAGGTGGCTGAAAGAAGGCCCGATATACACTACACTGCGTGACTGGGTAATAGCTTTCCTCTATAGCTTTATAAAAGTTGACCCCGCAAAGCTCATCCGCCATTACAGGGATACGAGATAAAAATTACACACCACATCCTTTTATCCATGTATAATATTGCCAATGTCTAAAAATGCCCTCATCATAATCGCCAAGTACCCGGAGTCTGACAATGTCAAAACAAGGCTCAAGGGAGTTATGTCCGATAATGCCAGGCTTCAGTTATACATTAAATTGCTCTACAGCACAATTGAGAGACTTTCATCAATTCCCGGAATTGATACATTCATAGCATTCGCTCCAGCAGAATCAGATCATTATTTCCTGAGGTTCAACCTTGACCTTATACCTCTGCATCATAGAGGTCTGGGTGAGGGCATGCTTGAAGCCTTTATGCACGTATATAGCTCCGGTTATGAAAGGGCGACTCTCGTAGGTGCAGATATACCGGGCCTGACACCCGAAATCATCACAGACTCTTTCAATAAATTAACTAAGAATGACCTTGTATTCGGACCGGCTGAGGATGGTGGTTACTATCTCGTAGGAATGAATAAACTGATATGCGAGGTTTTTAAGGATGTGACATGGTCTTCTAATCAGACACTTTCTGAAAGTCTCAGGCAGGCGGAGAAGTATGGATACACCTATGACCTGACACATACACTATTTGATATAGATACTATTGAGGATGTAAAAAGAGCAGGCCTTATGCCCTGACCGGCTTGCCAGCGTTCTTAAACTTTGATACAATTCCCTACTGAGAGCAAGATGCACATATTATTTATAAACTTATCTGTATAAAAATGGAGGAATCGTTATGCAGCAATATATTAAATCTGCTTTATTCGCAATATTCCTGATAACCTTAATACCGGGTTATACTGCCGCAGCAGAATACGTCAGTGCAAAAAAATGTAAGACCTGTCATATAAAGCAGTATAAGTCCTGGTTAGAGACCGGAATGGCAGAAAGCTTCGAAAACCTTAAGGCAGGAATCAAGGGAGAGGAAAAAATAAAGGCAGGACTCGACCCGGCAAAAGACTACACCTCAGACCCCGCATGCCTGAAATGCCACACTACCGGATACGGAAAACCCGGCGGCTTTGTAAGTCTGGAGCAGACTCCAGAATTAATTAATGTTCAATGCGAAGGATGTCACGGTCCAGGGGGTGATTTCAGAGTAATCATGAAAAAGAATAAGAAATTCACTCTGGCGGAGGTAGATGCAGCAGGTCTGATCCTCCCAAGTGAGACAAATAATAACTGCCTTGAATGTCATGGCGAAGAAAGCCCCTTCAATGAAAAGCTTGATCCAAAGTATAAATTTGATTTTAAGGAAAGAGTTAAAAATACACATGAACACTTTCCGCTTAAATACAAACACTGATACCAGATATAAGTGTTATCTACACAGGAGCTAATCTACATGAGTCATTACAATAAAATTGTAGTCGCATGCGATGGTTCAGATGCTGGCACTCAGGCCCTTAACCAGGCACTAAAACTGGTTCAAGACTACAGCAGTTCACTTGTAATAGTCACTGTTACGCCTCCTCCACAAGCAGACTTTCACGAAAGCGTGACTACTGATCTTGTCGCTCTTGTAAAAAAGCAGGGAGAAACCTTTCTAAAAACTGCTGGAGAGATTGCAAAGCAGGAAAATATTGAACCGCTTTTATGTCTGGAGGAGGGGGAGATTCACGAGCAGATAATAGCCGTTGCGGAACGGGAAAACTCTGACCTTATTGTTATGGGAAGACGCGGCATGACAGGACTCGAGCGAATTTTAATGGGTAGTGAGACAAATAATATCATCGGTCATTTCAATGGCAAGGTACTGGTTATTCCCAAAGAAGGTGAAATAAAATGGGAGACAATTGTAATAGCAACAGATGGATCCGCATTCAGCGATGCAGCCATTGATGAGGCGATCAAACTGGCGAAGGACCACGGAAGCGTCCTTAAGGTTTTGAGTGTCTCCGATGTATCAGAAGAATATGAAGCCCAGGCCACGGGCCTTACGGGCAGGATGATAGATAAGACCTCATTATATCTTGAGACACTGAAAGACGAGATAGAAAAAGAAGGCGTTCAGGCAGAGATATTTGTAAAAAGCGGACAGCCCTACGAGGAGATAATCGATTTTGCGGAAGAAAACAAAGCAGGACTGATAGTCATGGGCAGCCACGGCAGAACCGGACTGAAACGTCTTTTTATGGGCAGTGTAACATCAAGGGTTATCGGACACACCAAATGCCCTGTAATGGTTGTTAAGGTGGGTTAGTACAGCATTCAATCTGCTATCAACTCCTCCTCGCCGACCATAATCAGTCCCTGCCAGTGAACTTCCTTCTGCTGTTGCATTTCCCTGATTCTATCAACCGGAATATCATACTGCGCAGCGAGATTTTCTATCGTTACAAGACTGGATGCTCTGCGTTTGCTCTTTTTCCCAAAAGCGACATAATTATAGAATGCCCATAAACGTAGAATCAGAAATACGGTCAATATAATCCATCCCATTTTTTGAATGAGATGCAAAAACTCAGAATAGTTAACCTGTTCAAAAATACTCATACTAAGAACATTGATACCAAGTATCCATAAAATGATATTAACCACTGGCATCAACAGGTATAACCATATCCCCCAGACGAAACCCGTAAATGTCATTTCTGTAACATTTCTGAAAAAACTTCTAAATTTGGGATTGTCTCTGATCTCTATTTCCGGCATAGCTTAATGCTCCTTTAAACGTTGAAGAGTCTCTATACCCCTATCTGGACTAGTCCAGATAGCCCTGGTTCCCTTTTTCTTCAATAATGCTTTCGGTACGGCAATCACCACGGCAAAGGCATTTATCATCCAGTAAACAAAGGGGTACCAGATAACCCAGAAAAGATACCTGAATATTCGTTTGTCATAATGACTGTCAATATACAGGCTGAGTGCAAATTGCATAAGACATACAAATGCCAGAATCGAACCACTCCATAAAGGCGGAGCAGGCGGCATCAGGCGTATCGGCAATGGCACATTTAAAACGGCCTGTTCAAACCATAAAATGATAAGGGTGTCGATTTCCAGCTTAATTCCCCACCCAGTTTCAGTTTTATTCCCCACTTTTTC
>JACKQG010000777.1_pt2 | contig 10896 bp, 11 predicted proteins | sample 8237621 | NCBI WGS metagenome assembly JACKQG01 (sample SAMN15677084, study PRJNA649215) | marine metagenome | biome: marine; feature: Black Sea; material: saline water; isolation source: suspended particulate matter (SPM) from the Black Sea western gyre | collected 2013-06-09/2013-06-10 | depth... | reverse complement strand
TGTATTTATCTTATGGGTTTGGAATCAGGCAATAAAAAAGCCACCCGAAGGTGGCTTTTTATATTCAATATATAATATATAAAATATTAGATGAATGAAAGGTTGCTTAATGCAATCTTTGAAACGTAGTCAGCCGCATTACCAAGTGATGATGCAGTGTTATTAAGTTCAACATAACCATAACGAGTCATAAATGATACAACTGGCTCGAAAGTTGACGGATCAACTACTACGCCTGATGACATTAATGGAACGTATGGGCAATAGAACGCAGCCGCGTCAATTTCGCCTTGACCTTTATAGCCTAAAAGAACAGTATCGTCTGCCGCATATGTATTCACATAGATACGCATAGTACCGTTTAGAGTACCAACATACTTAGTGTTTGTAGGTGCTTCAAAAGTACCTTCAGTAGTACGAGCAAACGCTGATGTAGTTGCAGACTGTAGCACAGTTAGTGCTGTAGGTGATACAACTGCCCAGTTTGCCGCGCCTCTACGAGTACGTTGGGCAATTAGGTTTGCTTCTCTGTTCATCAATGTTGCAAGTGCCGCATGTTCGTCACCAACAAATGTTGCTGTACCTGAAACGCCGCTCTGGTTATAACCAGTACCAGCAGTTGCTAGGTTTTTCAATGAACCAAGAACTTCTTGGTCGATTTCAGCAGTGATTTCCATAGCAAGTGCTGCCATGATTTCTGCTTCAACATCTAAGCCGTGCATTGAATTAGCATCTTGTGCCGCTTCAAATGTCCAACGTGCTGATAATTTACGTGTCTTCGCTTCAACTGTTTGTTTCAACACTTGAATTGACATTTTGTTACCTGCTACACCTTCAAGTGATGAAGTAGCCGCCGGAGCGTTTGTACCATCGCCTGAATAGTTACTAGCAATATCAAAAGGTGATAGTGCTTCTGAGCCTGCTGTTGCGCCACCGGCAGTTTGAGCATAACGCACACGCAATGTGTGAATTTGTCCAACTGGACCAGTCATTGGCTGTACGCCGATGATTTCGTTAGCAATTACCGTAGGCATTACACGTCTAATGATTGGCAAGATTACTTTGTTTAAAGTAGCAATGTTACCGGCACTAGATGCGCCAATTGATGCACTTTCTGTAAGTGCTTGTTTTGTGTTTTCTAAAACTGAAGACATTACGTCACGTTTGTTACCTTCTAAACCGTCTAGAAGTGTTTCACGAGTAGTGTCCCAATTTTGTCCTTCGAAAAGATTTCCCATCTTTTTCTCCTGTTTCTGGTTATTATTTAAGTCCAGCCAATTTTTTTAACTGAATTATATTGGCATCGCTACCCTGTGATTCTTGTGTAGAACTAACCATCTGTTCTTCACCTCTATCGCCAGTGTGTTCTGTTACTTTGCCTTCATTTAACGATTGTTTTGTCTCTGTAGAGACACTTTCATTCAAAACTGCAGGTAAATATTTCTTAAATGCAGATTTTAAATTAGTAGTTTTTACTGTTTCAAGTAAGTCTACCATTACGCTACGCTTTTCTTTGCCTAGAGGTGATAAAAGACTTTCCATGACTTCTTTACGGTCCATTCTGTCTTCTAATACTTTCTGTGCAGTTTCGGCGCTTGTTATGGCTTCATCTTTTGCAGTAATTGTTTCTTCCAACTTCGCAATCTTAGTAGCGGAATCTTCTAATTTCTTAGTAATCTTAGCAACTTCAGTACCTTCACTCAATTGTGAGGTCATGAATTCGCCTGCGAATGTTTCAAAAATTTTACGGCCAAACTCGTTTTCTTTAGCCGACTGGATGTCCTCTTTAAGAACAGCCAATTCTGAACGTAGAGCAGTTTCTATAGTCTTTTCGACTAATTCTGCTGAACGCTTGATAAATGAATTCTTAGTTTTAGTAAGAATTTCTTTACCTTCTGCTACCATGCGTACTTTAGTATTAACTAATTCACGCTTATCATCGTGGAATTCTGCTAGTTCACGTGAAAGTTGTTTAACAACGAATTCTTTAGTTCTATCTAAATGTTCGTTGACTTTCGTACGGTCTGCTCTCAGTTCCTTAACTTCTGATGCTAATTGAGAAGTAATGAATTTTTCAAGAAGTTTTGCATGTTCAGAAATTGCTTTCTTATATGCAACACGTTCTGCGATTAGGGCTTCACGGTCCGTTTTAAACTCATCCATTTCAGTTTTAATTGCTGTTGAAAGCATGTTATCCATGGCTTCTACAATTACTGATTTGTCGTGTTCAAACTTCTGTGCAAACTCTTCACGCAATTCGGCTGTTATCTCCTCTCTTGCTTCATTTATTTGTGCTTCCCAAGCCTCTGAAATTTGAGTAGAAACTTCTTCACTCAAAATATCAGACTCAAGAAGACCAGCAAGGATTTCATTTTGTGCCATTGTTGCTTCTCCTTCTTCTATTAAAGTTTAAGTTCTCTAATGAACTTAACTATTTCTTTTGACAAGTACTTTTGTGCGGACTTGTCGTTTTGAACATTCTGTGCTAACTTCCATGTATCATAGCCACCATTCATGTTCATTAATCCTTCGTATATTGCTTTTGGATATGCGTCCGGGGCACTTGGCTGTGCCACAATATCGACTGTAATAATCTCATAATTGCTCACCGTACCAGAGTGGTCAACTTCACCAGAACCACGAGACGAGACACCTAAAGTGGCACCTGATTCGATTAATGTTCTAATAATGTTACCCATTGGCGTAGGAACAATTTTTAGTTTACCAAAGCCGTTTGGACCATCCATCCACATATTTTCAATAATATGCGAAACACGGTCAACGTTTACTGTCAATTCAGGTGGGTGGTCGCACTCGCCTAGAACTGGAAATCCTTCCTTGATTTTCGCTTGGACTAATTCCACTGCTCTTTTGATTTCTTTCACCGGGTATACTCGTTGGTTAGCATTCTTAACGTCACCTTGGACGAAAATGCCTTCCATAAACATACTCTTGCTACCATCATCGCTTTCAACGATACGTGATTGCACATTTGCTTGATTATGTGATAATCTTTCAATAAGAACGGTCATTGGTTTCTCCTAAAAGAGTTGTTACTTAGGCTTTGCTCGGCGCTGGTGCTTTCTTATTACCAACTGTGTTTACATTACCTGTTTTCATATCTTCTGCTGTTGCTGAACCGCCAGATGTATTACCATCGTTTTGTCCAACTGGTGAAGCGTCATCGCTGTCGCTTCCGCCATCTTTTGCTACTGGTGAATCTTTCTCACCATCAGCGCCAGGTGTAGCAGATGCTGGAATAGTATACTCTTCCAACTTTTCTTCTGATTCTTCGTCTAGGTCTTCAGATGATGCTTCTTCGACTGCTTCTTCTTCAGTTTCGTCTGCTTCTTCAACAACCTCTTCGACTGTCTCATCTGCAAATGCTACTGCTTCTTCCATTTCTGGCTCTTCGATATCTAAATCAATTTCGCCTTCCATGTCGCCTTCTTCGCCTTCATCTTCTGCATCATCTTCACCAGACATAATTTTTTCAAATTCTGCTTCTAGGTCTGCTAATGCTGATTCTAAGTCTTCTACTCTGTCTTCAATTTCTTCTTCAGGTGCTTCTTCGTCACTCATTTCTAAGTCATCAAGAGCCTCATCATCTGAAATATCTTCATCGTCAAAGATTTCTTCGTTTTCAATTTCATTTGAATCTTCTTCAATATCATCTGATAAAGTTTCTGATTCTTCAATTTCCTCAAGTTCTTCTTCTACAACTGTGTCGCTTTCGTTAAGAGAATCCTCGTGGATTTGTCGTGCTTGTTCAACAACAAAGTCATGTAAAAGCGATTCGGCTTTTGCTGTCTCTTCGTTGATTAACAATTCTAGCACTTGTTCTAGTGTACTTCTTGACATTATAAGTCTCCTTAATAATATTTCTTCATAGCCACTACAATTGCGGCAGGGTTATAGAAACGAACAAACTAATACTACATAAAATAGTAATAGTGGGTTTCATACACAAGTATTTATAGGGATTATGTCGGTATATTGAGAATATACCCAATTTTGAACGATTTTTACGGTTTTCTCCGTTGAACCTAATTTATTTAGTAAAATTTAGGGTTTGTTAAAACTGCACTTAATAATGAAAAATATAGAATTATAAGTCTAATTCACCGCCGCCACCACCTGCTGGTGCGTCTGACGGTCCATATTGTTTTTTAACTTGAGCATCCTCAGATGATTTCTGAAACTTTCTGTACTCTCTAATCTTTCTTAGTTTAGAAAGGTGTTCAAGAGTCAAGCGAGTTTTACGAGTATCGTCTAAATCGATACTAGTGAACTCATCTTCTTCTGGTGAATAGTTTTCATTTATTTCAATATATTTCATACTAGTATTTATGCATTCTCGTCTGTTTCTGTGTCTGCGTTTTCATCTCCAGAAATAACTGAAGCATCTGCATCAACCTCATCTTCCATATCATCTGCATCAAAGTCTTCGCCGCCAGCATCAAAATCACCACCTGAAGGTCCTGGAGATGCTCCGACACCCTTAAGACCATCATCACTTCCTTGAAGTGGGTCTTCTACATTACGTTCTTCTTTCCACAACATTGAGTTTTCTAAGATTTCTTCTTCAGATAATCCTAAGAAACGCTTCATTGCAAAACGCTTACTAATATAGTCTGCGGCCTCGATGCTCGTAAATACATTCATTGCTACTTGGTCTACTTCTGCTTGACGATACTTACCAAAGTTCTGAACAACATTAAATGATAAGTCAAATGAACTACTTTCAATCAAAACACCACGATGTTTTAAGAACATCTTAAATTCTTTATCTAGTTCTTCAACGATAAGTTGTTGTAGTCTTTCACAATACTTCGTGAATCTAAACTCTTGTATCATTGCAGTACCAGTTCTACCGTCATTAAACGCAGAACCATTTGCATCCATACCACCCAAATAACTTGGTGGTACACGTAAACCTCTTAATAGTTTATCATTAAAGAACTTCAAGTCATCAATTTGACCTAAGTTCTCACCACCTGGTAGTGTTTCAACTTTAGAACCACGACCTTCTGCCGTTTGAGCAAAGAAGTAATCTTCCATAATTGATAGTGGATTATATGCACTATCAACAACGTTAGCACCGCCACCTGTTTTAGATGGGATTCTTCGTTGATGAATTTCATTCTTAATACGTTCTAAGTGTTGACGTGCTTTATGAGTTGGCATATCACCAACGTCAATATAAAATACTCTACGTTCTGGCGCTCTTTGAACACGATAGATAATGATAGAGTCTTCTAGTAATTCTTTTTGTTTGTATACTTTAAATACAGGTTCAAGCATACTTGTGCCGAAAGGCCAGTATTGGTCGATACCTTCACTCAAAGATACGTGAATAACGTGCTTGGCATCAATTGCTGTTGTAGTTACATCATGTGCAAAACGAGAACCTTCTGGTGCTCCAGAAGAATAACTTTGTTGCATACCAGCAGTCGAGGTAGGAATACCCATCTTTTGATGGCCTGTCTGTGATAGTTTAACTGTGTCAGCAGTAATGTTAAGACTTTGCATATTAATATCTAAATCTTTGATATAATAGGCTTCAATTTTCTTACCTTTGCCTTCATTTACAACAACTTTTTCTACTTTTGCTGGATTTACCCAATATAACTTATATGTTTCTGGGTCTCTTACGAATAATTGGTCACCATATTTAACTGTATTTCTAAAAATTCTAAAAATACGTTGGTTCATCTTGTTCATTGAACACCACTGACGTAGTGATTTTTGAAGAACTTCGTTTTCAGTAAACGATGGGTCATCATTGTATTGAATGTTAAATGGTAGTTTAGTAGTTTCACTAAACAACGTGGAAAATTCTGCAATAGTATCTAATGCCGCATTAACCTCAGAATCCATGTCCATTTGGTCATATTGACCATATCTTTGGGCTCTATTGGGTTGTCCCATATAGACTTCTGGTAGCCAACTGCTATATTTTGAACTGGATGCATTATTAGATGCTGGTCCTGTTTCTACCTGACGTGCAATTCCGTCGTATGTTTTAAAGTACTTTTTCCAAGTCATAATTTATTCCTAGTTCTTCTATTTATATTAACATATTCCATGTACAATGTCAACCTTTAGTCAGTTGAAATCACTTCTATTAATTTCTCAAGAGAGGCCAATGTTTTGGCTGAAGTTGTCATTAACTCTTCGTTTGACTTCTCAGTGCCACCTTGTGCTTTTAGTAAGGTTTCCGTTAAATTTTGATATGTGTGTATCGCTTGGGCTATTTGATTATCAGACATTTCGCCATCTGCGTCTTTTTTCTGTATAGCATCTAGCATAGCCGCACTATCTTTACTAAAATCCCTGGATGTTGATTTATTTTGTGTGAAGCCCTTAGTGAAGTTACCATCTAGAAACTGAGAGGCTTGCATGAACTCTCTATTCTCTGTTCCCATACCAAGAGTAAGTATTTCACCAGAAATATTGGCGACATGTGTTAGTCCTCTTGTGAGCAAATTAAATGAACGGTCTACTGTTGTTGCCAAGTTATTTGCTGTATCAATAAGATTTGCATTTGAAGTGATTGAATTTGCAACTGCTAATGATGTTGCACGATTAGATTCAGTTAATAATTCCATATTTGTTGTAAAGTCTGCCATAATACTGTTCATAGCGCCTTCACCTTGTACTACTCCTAGTAATTGCTGGTCTCTGTAATCAACAACTGCCTGGTCTTCTCTTCCGCCACCCGATACGCCTTGATTGATTTCGTTCATATTTTGTGCTAATTGATTCATCTGTGACAATAGAACCAGAATTCTTTCATCAGATAGTGCCATTCCTTTTGCACCTGCGCCTTGATATCGTGCTACTTCGCCTTGTACAAATTCAGGCATTGCTGTTGCCATGAAATTTTGAAACTGTGCATCTCCGCCATTTTCTAATTGTGAAGCGGCTTGGTTAACAAATTTTATCATTTCCATTCCTAGTGCAGTTTGTGATGTATCTTGAAAACTACTAGTCAATTGAAATCCTCCTTGTGAACCTGCTCCCAATCTTGCAGATAACAACTCGGTCAGTGGGTTATCAATTCCACCTGCAAAAAACATGGCGTCGCCAACAGAGTCTTGCATTGCTCTTGGAAGAGTTAATAACATACCCTTTTCAACATCACTCATACTGTTCTTCATAAGTGCTGCCGCGTCTGTCATTGAAATTTTTAATACATTCGCTGTAGCAGAAACGTTAGACATGAAAGAATCCATACCGTTTCTTAACTGTTGGTCAGACCTTCCTGCAAGTTGTCCTGAAATTCGTAATGTGTCTAAGTATTCTCCAGCCATTGCTGATGCATCACCAAATGACAAGGCAAATTCTTTCATTAGACCATCATCACCTCTAGCCAGACTATTAACAAAATCTAATGTACTCTTTACTCCTAATACACCAACTGTTTTTGAGAATTCTTTAGTAAATTCTGCGGCCATACCAAAAGTAAATCCAGTTTCACTGATTGTTTTTGCTATACCGACAAATCCCTCATTTACACCTGAAATTCCGTCCATAAGACCAGATTGACGTAGTTCTGATGCCATATCATATCTTTGTTCAAATCCAACTTTAGTGGCTTCTTGAACGGCTTCTAGTGCGCCCATGGCAGTTGCGGCAACCGCTGCCATTTTTTCAAAATTCATTTTTTGTTTATCGCCGTCTACTACTTTTTGTGCTTCTGCTTGAGTGAGCCCAGTTTGCATTAGGTGTTTGATATCATTGGCTTCTTTTCTAGACGCTCTATGGTCCTGTAGAATTATGTTTTTTGTGTCTGTGCCTGTTGCTCCGATTGACCCTAAAGCAGATGTCATTTTTCCTAGCCAACTTTGAGTTTGGTTTTTTTCAATTGAGTCTGCTTTTTGACTTTTATCTTGTTTTACGTTGTTTGTACGAAGTTCAGCACCAACTTTTCTAAGTTCTTTTGAAGACATTGACCCGCCACTCTTTACTGCATTGAGTAATCCAATGATTGAAGCATTTTGTGCCGAGATTTGTTTTAATGTTCCTTCTATCTTGGATGCTGTGGCTTCAGTAGACCATTGCTGAATACTGCCACTTATACCCGATATAAAAACATCTTGTTCGTTAGCCATGAAAACCCTCTAAATTTGTTATAAAAACTTCGTAGTTATTGGTAAAGATAAATAATTAAGTATACACATAATTACCAACTTCATTATACTGTATTTATCAAAGGACAAACAAATGAACACCAATGAGAACCCATTATCAAAATATTTTCGTAAACCGGGAATATATGTACAAATTCCGACCGGTGGCAAATTTAATCCAGAAATAGAAAAAACTGTATTGGATGAGTTACCTATACTTCCAATGACTGCAATTGATGAGATATCAATGCAGAATCCTGATGAACTACTTAACGGTGAGGCACTCGTAAACCTCATTAAAAGTTGCTGTCCAGCGATTCCAAATCCGAGAAATCTATGTAACATTGATGCTGAAATGATATTTCTAGCAATCAAATACGCAACATATGGCAAAGATATCAATCATACTCACACCTGTACTAAATGTGAAGAAAAGGCAGATTATAACATTGATATAAATCATATTCTTGAAAAGTTTCCAGACATTAGTGAAATTGCGCCAATCGAACACGAAGACCTAAAGATATTTGTTACTCCGCCAAAATTAGACAGTTTAACTAGACTGGCTCTAATTGAAGTTGAACAAGCCCGCATATTAAACAAAATCAAAGAAACAGCAGATGGTGATGAAGGTGACGAAGTAGAAATGGCAAAGCAGTTTGCTATTAGTTTCAGAAAAGTCTCAAGGCAAAACATAGACCTATTGCTCAGTTCTATTGACAGAATAGAAACTCCAGATACAGTCGTAACTGATAAAGATGCAATTATGGAATTCATGGAAAATGTTCCAAGTAATGTTGTCCGCAAAATAAACGATAATGTTGGTATTGCAACGCCGAAGTTAGAAGACATATCTACGTTTGAATTTACTTGTGAGAATTGTAGCCACCAAGAAAAAGTTACATTTGAATTGAATCCTGTAAATTTTTCCTCGGCTGGTTAAAGACTGCCAGCGAATCCGAAATACTAGAGAAACAAGAGTCTTATAAGAAATCACTTGATGCTCTACACAAATCCTTGTATAAACTAACTTGGTATATGCGTGGTGGTGTCAGTATTACTGAACTCCATGATATGCCCGCTGGTCATATCGCTTACTTAAACGAAGTAGTTACCGACAACTTTGAGTTGAGTAAACAGGCTGGAACACCTATTTTATAAAAAATACAAAAAAAGTTACAAAAAGGGTTGACATCCCTTTTTTGTTGTGTTATGATGTTCAACATAACTAATATAAATCGATTCAAATCTAATATAAATCCCCCAAAGAACTAATAAAGAACTAATACGGCATTACATAGTGGAACTGTTAGTCGGGATGCCGACTCGGGATTGAGGGCGTATGCGAACCATACGTTCAGATAAGTTGGGTGAACTCCGACACTGCTTCTCGTTAACCACAAGAACTGTTTGTAACGTAAAACATTCATTACTCTAAAGGTAGTGAATGACTAGTATTTACCGTACAGAAATGTACACACTGCAGGTAGGTTTTTAAGCACTACCAACTTTGATAATATTTTATTCTATGTGGATTAATCAAAGTGCCGTTGGGTCGAAAGACGCAATACTAAGTTAAGAGGGAATCGCCAACCGACCTCGCCATTACTAGTGGCTAACTTAGACATGGAATCTGATGAACTTGACAAGTATCAGCAATTGCCCCGATGGATGGGCAATTGTGTCTTCCAAACTGACAAGAAGTTTTAATAATAAATAATATTAAATGGAAGAAAGAAATATCAAGGAAATGTTCTTTGAGTGAAACGAAAAGAAATTTCTGAAGATATTAGGTCTTTAGACCTATTAAGATGATAACAATGGAATTACCATGAGTGAATGGACATATAATAATAAAGTTGTAAATGATTTACCTGAAGATGTTGAGGGATTTGTGTATTTGATTACCAATCTTGTAGATAATCGCAAATACGTAGGTAAGAAGTTAGCAAGATTTAAGACTACTAAACCACCTCTTAAAGGAAGAAAGAACAAAAGACGTGGATTTAAAGAAAGTGATTGGAGAACCTATTGGGGCTCGTCTGACCATTTGAATGCGGATGTAAAAAAATTAGGCGCCGATAAATTTACACGTGAAATACTCCACTACTGTCCGAGTAGAGGTATATTAAGTTATATGGAAGCAAAAGAACAGTTTGACCGTAGAGTGTTAGAAACGGATGAGTACTATAATGGTATTATCAATGTTCGAGTTGGTAGTTCAAATATTCTTCAAGAACATTTACAGAGTCTTAAGACAAAAATATAGGCCTCAACAACCACTGATAGATTCCTATCATATCAATACACAAGAAAAATATATTCTGCACAAGTAATGGCTTGTCTTTTAACGATGCAAAGACGTAGATTGCTATGATGTGTCCCGTTGCAAATAATGGAAACGCATACTTAGACTCTGGTATATTGATAGATATCAATACGCCTGCACAGACAAACATGCCCGTTCCAACCCATTTCATCTTTTCAATGTAGTTCATTTGAAGTCTCTTCTCTCAATAGTATGATGTATTTAGACAAAAGAAAACCCGATACCATTTCTGAATATCGGGTTTTCGGTCTTGCTCCTTATTTGTGCTTTTTCTAGTGGTACGTTAAAGGTCTAACCCACCCACTCTACCCTTTAGGAGAGAACAGAATTTTTTTAATTGTATTCTATGACATCTCCATGCTCAGTTTAGAGTTATCAACAAAAGTCCGTGTCGATGAGAGAGGTTTAGAGGAGACATAGACATCCGTTGAT
>JACKQG010007546.1_pt1 | contig 10897 bp, 9 predicted proteins | sample 8237621 | NCBI WGS metagenome assembly JACKQG01 (sample SAMN15677084, study PRJNA649215) | marine metagenome | biome: marine; feature: Black Sea; material: saline water; isolation source: suspended particulate matter (SPM) from the Black Sea western gyre | collected 2013-06-09/2013-06-10 | depth... | reverse complement strand
TGAGTTTCATGTTGTTCTCCATAATTAATTTGACCTTAATTTAGTCCATATTGAGGTCTATGTCAAAATAAAGCCATGAAACAGAGGAGCGTTTGATTAATTCTTTCTTCCAAATCAAATGTGAGCTCTGAATTGGACAGCTTCAAGCCTACAAGGTTTATCGAGGCTGCCCCTTTTCTTTTTTCTATTATCTTTTTCTAAATATTTCCATTAGGTTAGGGAAAAACATTGGTGTTCTTTCCCGATATTTAACATAGTCTTCACCCAATCTCTTTTCGAGTTCTGGTTCCTCAATCGATTTGAGTTCCCAAAAATTAATGTAAATAAAAAGTGGTGTGAATACAAAAAGAAGAGAAAGAGATCCAAAAAACACGCCACAACCAAAGAGAAGGGAAAACACACCCGTAAGCATTGGATTCCGTGTGTAAGCGTATGGCCCGGTAGTGACCAATTGAGACGGAGGATTGAAAGGAACTGGTGTACCCTTTGCGGCAAGAAAATTTTGAACCGACCATCCAATTAAAAACAATGCAAGCAAAAAAATCGGTACGGATAAAACCAGATTGAGAGGATTGGAAAATATGTTGGTGAGTCCTATTAATCGGTCTACATAAAGGGCAATGACAACAAAACCGAACAATAATAGACCGTAGACGATCGCCCCTATCGGTGTGAAAAAGTTGCGGACATTCCGGCTCCCCGTAGCAACTTTATACAAAGTATCAATCCATACAGTTTTAAGGCTCATATTCCTGATCCCAATTTTTTCCTTCTGAAGGCCTGTCCTTCTCAAAGGTCTTGTTTTACAGCAAACAGACGCCTTTCACCTGGGATACCTTTCAAGGTAATTCCTTCACGATCAATAAAATGCAGACCCGATCCAGCTACCAGATCTTTGACTGTACTTGAAACGAGAACCTCTCCAGGACCCGCCTGCCCCATCACACGCGACCCGATATGAACTGCAATCCCACTGACCTTGCCGGCAGACACCTCACACTCTCCCGTATGTAAACCCGCCCGGATCGAAATCCCAAGACCCTTTACGGCCCCTGTGATGGCACAGGCGCAGTGAATCGCGCGCGCCGGCCCATTAAAAATTGCAAAAAAACCATCCCCTGCCGTATCGATCTCCTGGCCCCGAAATTGTTTCAGGTTTTCACGGACAATACCGTGGTGACGTTCAAGGAGGTTCCGCCATCGCTGGTCACCCATTTCCAATAGATGCCTGGTTGACTCTACAATGTCGGTAAATAGCACGGTGGTCAGGATACGGTCCATTTCCATTTGTGGAAAAGCACCGGTCAGGAACATGGACATCTCGTTAAGAATCTGATTCGAACTTTTGCCGACCCACGGTACATGGTCAACGCCAGAGAGTTCTTTATATTTTGCATTTGGGATCGATTGTGCAAGGAACCTGCCGGCTTCAACATCCACGGCAATGTCATCTCTTCGATGAATGACCAAAGCGGGCACTTTAACCGATGGCAGAATGTCCGCAATGTCAATCCGGCTGTTCATGAGAATAAGATTTTTTACAGATCCAGGGCTTCCGCCAAGTCGTTCAAACTTACCCCACCACTGTTTGAATGTCGGATCGTTTTCCATGGTTGGAGCAAACATCATCAGGCTTTCACCTCTTCCCCAATCATTGTCTATATATTGGAAAAAACTTTCCATTGCTTCCTGGTTTGGAATCCAGGAAGAAAATCGGGCAAATGCGCCAAACAGAATCAGAGCCCGGACCCGGTCAGGGTGCGAGGCAGCAAAGAGTGTGGTCAGTGATCCACCTTCAGATATACCAAATATTGCTGCTTTCTCGATTCCCTCTGCGTCCATGACTGAGCAGACATCGTCCATTCGTACATCCAAACCTGGTATTGTACCGACACGGTCCGAAAGACCTGTGCCCTGCTTATCGAACAGAATTGTTCGAGAAAAACTTCCCAGTCGCCGCAGCCATCGTGCCAAATTCGGTTCATCCCAGTAGTTTTCTATATGGGAGATAAACCCGGGCACAAAGATGAGATCAACATCGCCTTCACCAAAAACCTGATAGGCAACATGTATATCAGCGTTCCTGGCATAGCGGGTTTGTATTTGCTCCATTTGCACAACCTCTATCTTAATACTTCAAGGGTTTACATTGTTCGGTTTACATTTGCGCTGTGGGAAACCTTCTCACCAGCCAAAATTACTGCCACGGTAAATTTTAGGCCAGATAGAAGCCGCACCAACATCTCTTTTTGCTTGTGCAAACCGTGTCCCTTTGCATGTTTAACCGGATATGGGAACCGTCTTGCAGTTCTCAAACGAAACGTTTCCTGTTAAACTGAACTTTATCTGTGCGTTCATAATTCCGGCAACCTCCATGCCTTCAATCACTTTGCAGTCCGTTGATTTAACCACATTTCGAACTGTTTCAGTGGCAGAGTCGCAACCAAACACGACTATGGCATCATATGGTTCCGAGCATTTCTGCAGCTTTTTCCGCTTTCCCAAAGTCCACATACACATGAACCATTCGTGAGAAGGAATGCTTCTGAAAATCCTTGTTTTCACACCATGCTCTTTTAGTCGGGACTGCAGTGTCGTCATGTATCGCTCAAAAGGAGCTGATTTTAGAAAATTTCTGAAGAATTGAATGAAGGGTTTATTCTCTCGTACGGCTACAGTTACTGCAGGACACATATAGCAGGGAACAATCAAGGCGGAACGGAGTCCCGCAACTTCAGAAATGACGTCCAGGTCATTGAAATGGATCGGCATTTGTTTCGCCTCCTGTCTTTATTGTTTCTCTATCCTTAATCACCCTTTTAAGAATTTCACAACTTATATTTTAAAATCCGCCTTTAGTAGGTGACTCTATTCTTTAGATGTGATCTCCCTAACATGAAAATCACCGGTGAAATCCGGTGCATTTTTCTGGTTTTGATTTTTTGTCTTTCAGAATTATTAAATATGCTATTCCCTGCATTTACTCCAATCAAGATCATAGCTTGAACTTCTTCCACCACCAGGGAGTTTGATAAGAATACCTTTTTGTACAAGATCGGACAGTTCCCTTTGTGCTGTTGCACGGCTGGTATGGGCCATCCCCATATATTTTTTATTTTTCAACCCGCCTAAAAAACCTTCTGGTCCTAAATCAAGCAATCGATTGATGACCTTTGTCTGCCTATCATTAAGCCTTGTCTGGGCAAAGGCCTTCCAAAATTTTGCCTTAGCCATTATTTTCTCCAGCAATGAGTTGGAACTCAAAATTGAACGGTTCATACATCCTATAAACCATTCCAGCCAAATTGTAATATCCAGACTTCCTATTTGAGTCGCATTTAATATGTCGTAATAATCATTCCGCTCAGCCAGTATCTGTGATGAAAGACTGTAAAATCGCTTGGAACTGTTTTCATCACGGGCCAGCAGCATATCTGTCAAAGTCCTTGCAATTCTGCCATTTCCATCATCAAATGGGTGGATAGTAATAAACCATAAATGGCATACAGCAGCTTTTATTATACCGTCTGTATTTTCCTTTTTATTGATCCAGGAAATTAAAGCACTCATTTCAGATTCAAGTAAACTGGCTGGAGGTGCTTCAAAATGAACCTTTTTTTTCCCGACAGGTCCTGAAATAACCTGCATTGGCCCTTGTTTGTCATCCCGCCATTGTGCTACATTAATTTTGACCATGCCTGAATATCCGGTAGGGAACAGAGCCGCATGCCAGGAAAAAAGTCTGTCAGAGGTATATTCTTTGGAATGACTTTTTGTCGCATCCAGAAGGATTTGTACAAGACCATCCGCCTTTTGATCATCCACGTTTTTAAAACCGGCATCAGGTATTCCAAGATGCCTTCCTACAGACGATCGGACAGCATCCGGGTCTAAGGTTTCGCCTTCAATAGCAGATGTTTTTAGCGCTTCTTCCACCAAAACGTCAGCACGAGCGGCCTGTTGGATATCAAACCCCAAATCCCTGATCTGGGCAATTAAAGATCCTTGATTGAACCGGACATCACCTAAAGGCTTAAGCAAAAGGTCACTGTCCCATGTAAAATCAGGCCAGGACTTATTTCTCCAGATATATTTCATGTTATGAGTCAAATCCTTTTGTTAATTGAATTTTTTTTTGAGTCGTTTAATCGGAGCAAACAACTCAAATATTGAGTCAATTATCGTGATTATTTAACTCAAAGTCAATAAAAATGATTTGAATGAGTTGTGGTTTGCCAATATAGGATCATGCCACAATATCAGCGTATTGAAGGTTTTTCAAAATTTATTGTCAATACCAAACGAACCTGATATTCAGTTGTGCTTCTTGCTGAAAATTAAATTAGGAGCACATAATGTATCGGTTGTTAATCCGGCTGTTGACTTTTCAGTTCACAATAATTCAAATCCTGTTCAAATCAAAAAATGACCTTGTTCTGGAAACCATAGAACTTCGACAGCAATTGGTAACTTACCAGGCTACAAACGAAGAACATAAAAGCATCACTGATCTGAACCGTTCGTTGTTAGTTGCATTAAAAAAGGCCTGGCCAAAATGGATGGATGCTCTGATAATTGTTAAACCCGAAACGGTTATCGACTGGCAAAGGCGGCGTTTCAAGAAATATTGGACTAAAAAGTCTACTGAACGTAAAACACCTGGCAGGCCATCAATAAAACTGGAAATCCAACAAATTATTAAAAGAATGGCCACTGAAAATTTTATCTGGGGAGCTCCCAGAATATATTCTGAACTTTTGAAGCTTGGCTATACTGAAAAACAGGTTTCTCAAAGAACCATATCTCGATATCTTAAAAAAATTAGACCCGATAACCCTGATAAAACAAAGGACAAAAGGCAACAATGGAAAGTGTTTTTAAAGAATCATCGCGAATACATAATGGGCATGGATTTTTTTACCGTCCCAACCATTAGTTTCAAGACTCTTTATGTATTTTTCATTATTGATCATGCCAGAAGAAAAATCGTTCATTTCAATGTTACTGAGCATCCTACAGCAGAGTGGGTGGTTCAGCAGTTGAAAAACGCATTTCCTTTTGACAGCGCACCAAAGTATTTGATCTTTGACCGGGATTCAATCTTTTCTGTCCGGGTAAAGCAATTCATAAAGAATATGGATATAAAACCAAAAGTCATAAGTTACAAATGTCCCTGGCAAAATGGTGTGGCCGAACGTTTTGTCCTTTCAGTTCGAAATGATATGTTAAATCAAATCATTATCTTTAACGAAGACCAATTGAGGGACTTTATGAACCAATATTTTAAATATTACAACAATGAAAGATGCCATTTGGCATTAAGTCGGGATTCCCCAAACGGACGAGAAATCCAAAACAAACCATTCAAATCTGCAAGAATTATCTCTTTTCCCAGAATCGGTGGATTACACCATATGTATAAATGGGGTAAAGCTGCTTAAGCTGTTTTTTCGAAAACAAAAAATTGTAATTCAAAATGTCTGTATAACTGCGTCCTGTATTTGAAATCTTGCCGTATCTTCAAGGCTTAATTAAATCCTGTTATTAAAATTTGACCAGATTTAAAAAATTAAAGTTGGCTTAAACTATAGCTCAAGATCAAATTACCATGCATTTTCTCCCGGATTCTTTTTTGGCGAACCACAGGCAATGAACCCAAAACCTTTTTCTTCATTCCAATTTAATATAGTACCAATTTCCATATTCATACTTTTTTTAAATAACTATTGAAATCTGTGGTTTATCCGGCAGCATTTCACTTGTTGAAATTAAGTATGGTATTCCCCGAATTCATTGCTCATCCATTGATTTATGAATTCTACCGCATTAGATGTGCCGTTTTCCTTTTGAAGACGGTTGCCCAATGCAGCAGCGTTTTGGCGCATGGTTGAGTCATTCATCACCACGTCAATAGCGTGGCAGAGACGTTCAACGGTTAGCCTTTTCTGTGGTATTGGAGACGGCCCAATTCCGAGGCGCTCTACGTGCCGTCCCCAGAAGGGCTGGTCTCCGAAGAACGGACAGATAATGTTCGGTTTTCCTGCCAGCAGTCCGGCGGCAGTCGTTCCGCATCCACCATGGTGCACGACAGCGCTGACCTGCGGGAAGAGCCAATTATGCGGTGCGGCTTCAATAAACATGATTGATTCTGATTGTACAAAATCAGCTGGTTCAAGCCCACCCCAACCCTGGGCAAGAACCGCTCGCACTCCTGTACGGCGAACTGCTTCCAAAATGATCTGTGTGGTATGCTTTGGATCACGTCCGAAGATGCTTCCAAACCCAAAGTACACTGGCGGTTCACCCCTTGACAGGAAGTCGGTCAAGGATTTTGGAGGATTCCAGTTCTCATCTTGGTTGAGAAACCAGTAACCTGTCACAGTAGCAGTCTTGTCCCAATCTTCTGGAGGAGGGATTATATGTCGGCTGAAACCATGCAACGCTGGGATTGGGCGGCCATCCGGAAGCTGCATTCTGAGACCAGGGCTGCTTAGGGGCAGCCCGTGCTGTTTGCGCCACTGCCTGACTCTCTTGCTTGAAATAATCATCATCCTTCTAATGAATTGATAGGTCAGCCAACGATACCCGGGTCCTAAGGGAAGATCGGGGAACCCCATCGCTGGGAATCGGGTTGTCGGTACAAACAATGGGAGCCAGAAGGCCAGCATGCATGGCACCCCGAGTTTCTCGGCAAAGTCTGGCGCACCAAGAGCCTTCATATGGTACAGAATCAGATCCGGAGCTGAGTCCTTACACGCCTCCCATACGTCTGCCATCTGCCGCTCCTGAAGATTCCCGAACTTTGGAATCATACGTACAAGAGTGATCAGGGTTTCCCAGGCGCTTCCTGCATTCCCAAGGAGGATTTTCCCCTCTGGTGTGTGCATGAAATCGATAAAGTCGTTGTTAACGTAAGCATAGCCTAAACCGTATTCCCGTACAAAAGGCTCAAAATGCGCACAAGTACAAATGGTGACGTCATTACCAGACGTCATAAGTGCCCGGCCCAATGCGATATAGGGTTGAACATCACCTCGTGTACCAAGCGTCACAATTAGGATCTTCATCCTGATATTCCTCTATCGAACACCAAAATAACCAGCTTGTCTGAGTTCATTTTGATTGTTGTATAATCCTGAAAAAATCAAGAGGATACTTGAATCCTTCATAATTCGACATTCTTGAGTTTACAATAATCCATATGCTCGCAAACATGGTCAGCAAAACCAACTCCTGCTTCTTCATATAAATTGTAAGCGGCATCAATCCCTGCATTTTTTAAGAGTTGCATTTCGTCCTCATAGCGGACAGACGCAGTGATTTGACCTTTGTAATCTCTTTCCTTCATCTGTTGAATTGAAAATATGCATGTCCGGGGATCAGGCAGGGCTAGCATGACCAGGCAGACCAGGCTTTTGGAAGGTTCGATGCGTTTCCAGAAATCACTGTCGCCGGCGTCTCCGAAAAATACACGTCTTCCATTTTTCTGGTGTTCTTCCACTTTTTCCGTGTTAAAATCAATACCAATCACTATATCACCGTATCTACGCTTTAATTCATCGTAGGCGCTCGTTCCGACGCCGCCCATACCGATGATCGCAATTTCAGCATCGCCCGGATCAAGGGGCGCATCTCCCGGCAGCCGGGTCGAAGTCTCGAAATATTTCAAGCGGCTTGAAACACGCGCATATATTTTGTGGGAAGCTGAGTTCAAGGGTGCTGCCATGATAAAGGTCAGTGAAAGTGCAATGGCAATTACCACAAGCCATTCACTGCCGATCCAGCCGTTGGCAACCCCGATTGAGCCGACAATAAGACCAAACTCACTGTAATTGGACAAACTGAGGGAGGCAAGTAACGAAGTGCGGGCGCGCAGCTTGAAACGGGTAAGAAGGATAAAAAACAAACCGGTCTTGAACGGCATGACCAGGGCCAGTAGCAGCGCGATCATGAAACCTGCGAGTGTTGGAGAGCCGGAAATGCCGATATTTAAAAAAAAGCCGATCAAAAACAAATCTTTGAATCCAAGCAACCTGTCGGCCAGTTCCGGGGCTTTGGGGTGAGCGGCGAAAAGCATTCCCACCACCAGCGCCCCAAGGTCACCTTTTAATCCGACAAATTCAAATCCGCTGTACCCGCCAACCGTCATCAGGATGCCGAAGAGCATCAGCAGTTCGCCATGACCACACATGGCCATGAGTCTTCCAAGAATAGGTCTTGCAATAATAAGCGACACCAAAAAAGGCACGGCCCATACGGAAGGAATTTTTCCTGTGGACACCGCCAGAAAGACAACCGCAATAATATCCTGCATAATCAGGATGCCGATTGCGAAAGCCGCATACTTCGAAGCCATCTCCTTTTTTCCCTCTATCACTTTCACGGCAAAGACCGTGCTGGAAAAACTCAGGGCGAACGCAATCAGCAGCGATGTCTGCCAGGTCAATTGGTCCAAAAGGGGTATCCCTGAAAAGCCAAGCATCCAGACCAAAAAGGCGAAAATAATCACTGTTACAATCATGTGAATGGATGTACCTGCCCAGACTTCGGGTTTTGCAAGGCTTTTGATTTTCAGCTTCAGTCCGATGGTGAACAGAAGCAGCGTAACACCAGCATCGGCTACGGATTCCAGTAGTTCTCCGCCTGTAACACCGAAACTGTTCAGTGCAAATCCGGCCAGCAGATATCCCACAAGGGGAGGCAGACCGATTCTGCTGATAATAGCACCAAATAGAAATGCCGCCAAAATCCATAATGGGTTCATATATTGAATACCTTATACGAGAAAAATACGATCATTAATGTATCCTTTTTCAGGTGTATTATAATGTTGAGTTCACTAGCTTGCCTACGTGCAACGCTGCTAATCAGCCGCGCAGCTTTTTACGGCGGCTGAATTAGCCTTGTTATGTGGTTTTATATCCTTGATTTCCTTGCTATATATATGGTCATTAGTGTTGGCATGAAAACATCGCTAAGGAATCACAGATATATTTATGAATAAAAATCCGCAGATAAACATTAAGAAGTATATAAATTTTCTAATATCATCAATTTCATAGCCTTCTTTCAAAAGAAGTTTTTTCACAAATTTTGAAGTCAACAGTAAGATTGAAGTAAGAAAAACGAAACCTATAGCGAGCTGTGCACCTACTCCTAATGGTGATCCCTTTAGCCCTTCTCTGAATAATTTGAGTAGGTCTATTGAAAACAATAAATTCCAAATTATCACAATTAGTATTGCAGCTTTGGTTTTTATTGGGAATCCACCTCTTTTTTGTTTTTGATCTATTTCTATTTGTAAATCTTTTGGCACTATTGATGAATTACCCAAAAAACCAATCCTCTCAATTTTTTTGATTAGCTCTTTAGGACTACCTAATGTCCAGAATATCACCTTCGATTTATAAGACTTTACTCTGTGATTGATTTTTATACCTTGCCCCAAAAATGGAATGAGGCCATAAGGCTCTATCGAAGTGATATCTTTTGGGGTAAAAAACAGATTGCCAAGAATTGTCGCATTGAGTTCAAGCGTATTTTTGTTGACTTTCAGCGTAGCAAATGGCCAAGTAGCAGTCATCATTCCTATTCTTGCACCACCTGTTTTCTTTATTTCATCCATATAGATTCTCTATTTTTTCAACACATAACGCTGCTGCTCACGGACGCGCATAAAGCCGCGCGCTCGCGAGCAGCAGCCTGGTTAGCTCTTTTAGTAATGTACGCTCCCGTCTCTGCACTTCCAAAAGACGTAGGAGGGGCGCTTCATATACGGAAATGTTGGGATCAGTGCTTCCACATCGACACAAACATGCAAATCACCACTCTCGTTTCGTTCGTAGGCTTCTATCGAGAAATAGACCAGAATTCCATCTATTTGTCGTGAGAATGAGATTTCTTCGGCTGGTTGCGACAAGGATTCATATGTCCAAGCCTCAATTTCCTTTCCAATCTCACCGGAAACACGCCGGAGGAACTTTAAATTATTCCTTCGTTTGCTGAGGTAATGTCGAAACATCTTTGTCCTTGTGAGCTAACCTCAAAAATAACCGGTATCACCCGGTTCATTTTTCTTGTTGAAATTTAATAGTCACAAATTACCATAAGAAAACGCAACTGTATATTCATGGTGCCGGGAGCAAATCATTGAGTGAGTCCAGTGGTCCTGCTAGCCAGTTAAATTATTTAACGATCTCCATTAATGGCTTAAATGAATACATTGCTGGACGTCTGCCTTGGGCGGGTGTGACAGTGTCTATTATTTTATTTTCGAGCAAGCTTTTTATTACCTTGGCGGCATGTGGTTTTGATAATTCTGTTGATTCTGTAAAATTTGGTGTTTCAAATATTAATTTTGAAAAAAGAAAATCTTGAATTTTCAAAGAATTTCGTGATTTGGTTACATCTTGAATGATATGCTTCATTTCTTCATACAGCTGAATGATACTTTTAGCTCGTTTTGTGTTGTTAATGGCTTGACTGGTAATTGCCTCAAGAAAATAATTAATCCATTCATGCCATGCTTTTTTGTCTGATACTGCTCTTAGATTATCATAATAATCCTGTCTGTTTTCTTCAAAAAATTCACTCACATATAATGCCGGATAATTTAGGATTTTTTGTTCATACAAGAATAGCGGGATAAGAATTCTGCCAATTCTTCCGTTTCCATCTAAAAAAGGGTGAATGATTTGAAATTGAGCATGGATTATAGCCAATTGTACAAGTTTATCTTTTTCATCGTAGTGGCAATATTTTTCCCAATTAGACAAAAAATCTAAGAGAAGGTGCGGTTCTGGCGGAACATAGTTTGCTGTTTCAATTGTTGAGTTTGATTTTCCAATCCAATTTTGAATTCTTCTAAATTCACCTCTTGCTTTGTTTTGACCCCTTA
>JACKQG010007545.1_pt1 | contig 10897 bp, 6 predicted proteins | sample 8237621 | NCBI WGS metagenome assembly JACKQG01 (sample SAMN15677084, study PRJNA649215) | marine metagenome | biome: marine; feature: Black Sea; material: saline water; isolation source: suspended particulate matter (SPM) from the Black Sea western gyre | collected 2013-06-09/2013-06-10 | depth... | reverse complement strand
ACCGGGATCGGCGGCCAGGGATATCGCCTCGAGGCCGCGGATCGTGCTGGCGGCTTCCATCAAGTGGCGACCGGTGCCGTGGATGTGCGAGACGCCACCGTCGAACTGCCCCAAGATTCGCTCGACCGGTTCGCGTCCCCAGGTCTCGAAGTAGTCGACCGAGGTCATGTGAAACGGATCTACGCTTTCGGACACAATTCGTCCCGGGATCCACTGCACCATGTTGCTGGCCGTGCCGTCGGCCAGTAAGCCGACCTTGTCGAAGAAGGTCTCCTGGATTTTCACGTTCAGGTCAAACGCAAAATCAATCGCTCGTCGGACGAGTTCGGGCTCCTCGATCAGACTCATGTAAGTGTCCGTAGCCCCAATCAGTTCGAAAACAAGGTTCAGGCTGTCGATCAGGATAAAGTGGCTGATGCCGAACTTGTCGCCGGCACCTTGCACGAATACATCCAGTTGCCGCAAGTAACGCTGGAACCAGTCGGAAGACTCGTCAAAGCTCAACGCGTCAAACTTCGACAAATCGTCCAGCAACGGAGCCACCATCGACGAAATCCAACCGTTGTCCGGATGGGCCATGAACTCGACTTCGCCGCCCAGGACACCTCCGTACAAACCCTGATCCAGTTCGCTCAAGTAGGCGCTGGGGATCGAGTCGTCTTCCAGTCGCGCGCGTCCGCTTAGATGCCGGTCCCAGAACTCGATCCGTTCGTCCAGATTCGGGCACTCGCAACGCCCTTCAGGATACTGCTGGGCGAACTGGTCAATCGCCACGCTGGGGACCTTGAACGTGGCGAAGATGCGGTCGGGTGCCTGCCGGTCATAAAGCGAACGGAGTCGGCTAACCACCTCGGCGGCTGTCGGTTTGTAACGCAAGTTAATCACGGTAATTGCTCGTTCTTTTCGAAAAAGCCTTTTCTGTGGCCGGAATACCGGGGATACTATGGTCCGTTAAGCATAACGAGAGTATTCGCGGGATTCCACTCGGCCCGACAAGGGCAGGCGACATTCACTAGATTTTCAATTAGGGAGTCGTAGTCATGGCAATCACTCGTAGGCAGTTTGTGAAACGATCCGTGGTCGCTTCGGCGGCGCTGGCCGCGCCGATGGTGGCTTCGTCGCGCGTGTTGGGGGCTAACGAGGAGATCCTCGTTGGTGTAGTCGGGCTCGGAGGCCGCGGCACCGGCGCCCATTTGCCCTCGTTCCAGAAGCAAGAAGGAGTGACCGTCGTGGCTCTGGCCGACCCGGACGGACAGCGCCGAGGCAACGCGGCCAGAGTGATCGAGGAAAAGTATGGTCACAAAGCCGAACAGTACGCCGACATGCGCAAGATGTTCGACCGCAAAGACATCGACGTGATCGGCAATGCGACGCAGAACTACTGGCACGGGTTGAGCACGATCTGGGCATGTCAGGCCGGCAAACAGGTGTATGTGGAAAAGCCACTGTCGCACTACATCTGGGAGGGCCGGCAGATGGTCAATGCGGCTCGCAAGTACGACCGAATCGTCCAATGCGGCACACAGCGACGCTCGCAAACCTCCATCGCGAAGGCGATCGCCTGGATTCACGAGGGACATCTGGGCAAGATCAAGTACGTCACGGCGTTCGCCAACAAGCCGCGATCGTCGTGCGGCAAGCGCGACACACCGCTGCCCATTCCCGAGTCCGTCGACTTCGATCTGTGGTGCGGCCCGGCGAAGAAGGTGCCCATCTATCGAGATAGGCTTCAGTACGATTGCAGCTTCGACTGGAATACGGGCGACGGCGAATCGTGCAACCAGGGCGTACACGAGATGGACGTTGCCCGCTGGTGCCTGGGCGAGAAGACGCTGCCTCGCCGCGTGATGAGCATTGGCGGCCGTTTCGTGTTCAACGATGCCTGCGACGTGCCGAACACGCAGATCATCTACTACGATTTCCCCACCGCCCCGGTGTTGTACGAAATACATAACCTGCGCAAAGCCAAAGGCTCGAACGAGGCACCCGACTTCCGCGGCGAGCGCGTCGGGGTCGTCGTCGACTGTGAAGGTGGCACAGTCAGCCTGATGCGCGGCATCGCGTGGGACAAGGACGGCAAGGAGGTACAGAAATTCTCCGGCGGCGGCGACCATTTCGTGAATTTCATCCAAGCGGTGCGCAGCGGCCGGCGGGAAGAGTTGAACGCCGAGGTCGAAGTGGGCCACATCTCCACCGCCGTCACCCACGCGGGGAACATTTCGTTGCGAGTCGGCGAAGCGGCCTCGGCCAAAGAGCAGCGTGACGCGGTCGACGACATTCCGATCCTCAACGAAATGTACGACCGATTCGTCGCCCACATGAAGGCAAACGAAGTGGACATCGATACCGCAACGCTTGGGCAGTGGCTCGATGTGGATTGCGAGAACGAATGCTTCAAAGGCCACGAGGAAGCCAACCAGTTTGCCCACGGCTTCTATCGTGAACCCTTCGTCATACCGGATTTGTCGGTGTGAGTAGTAGGTCCCGCCTGCCGGGCGGGACCTTCTTCATGAATGATTGGCCACATCGCGCTTCCAGGTCCCGTCCGGCAGCCGGGACCTACCTGGGAGAATCTACCATGCGCCTTTCCGTGATCGTTTTGTCTGCCCTGCTGCTTGCCGCGTACGTTTTGCCATCCGCTACGGCCCAGGAAGATCTCAAGCCTCTACTCGAACGCGAAATCGTCGGCTCGGTTCTGCCTATGACCGAAGTGCAACGCTATTGCGAAAACCACGTTCCGGAGATGCCCGAAATAAAAACGGCAGACGCATGGACGGCTGAAGCGGATCGCTTGCGAAAGGCGATCCTGGAAAAGGTCGTTTATCGCGGCGAAGCCGCTCGATGGCGCGACGCGGATACAAAAGTCGAATGGCTTGAAACGATCGACGGCGGACCCGGCTACCGCATCAAGAAACTCCGGTACGAAGCGTTGCCGGGCCTGTGGATCCCTGCATTGCTGTACGAACCGGAGAACTTGGAAGGAAAAGTCCCCGGTATCTTGAACGTGAACGGTCATACAGCATTGGGCAAGCAATACCCGGCCAAGCAGATTCGCTGCATCAACCAAGCCAAACGCGGAATGCTCGCATTGAATCTCGATTGGCTTGGCATGGGCCAGCTTCGCGGCCCCGGTTTCTCGCATTACGGCATGAACCAGTTGGACCTTTGTGGCACAAGCGGGCTGGCTCCATTCTATCTGTGCATGAAGCGGGGATTGGATATCCTGGTCGGACTGGAGAACACCGATCCGAACCGCGTCGCCGTGACCGGCCTTTCCGGCGGCGGCTGGCAGACCATTACGCTCAGTTCGCTCGATACGCGAGTCAAGCTGGCCAATCCCGTGGCCGGCTACTCCAGTTTTCGTACTCGCGCGTGGCATTTGAAGGACCTTGGGGATTCCGAGCAGACGCCCAACGATCTGGCGACGATAGCCGATTACACACACATGACGGCGATGATGGCTCCCCGGCCCACGTTGCTGACCTACAACTCGAAAGACAACTGCTGCTTCGAGTCGGTCTACGCCCTCCAACCGTTGGTCGACGCGGCCAAGCCCGCTTTCACGTTGTATGGCAAGGAGAAGGCGTTGCGATCGCACGTGAACGACGATCCGGGGACGCACAATTACGAAGTGGATAACCGCCAGGCACTCTATCGCATGTTGGGCGACTTCTTCTGCCCCGACGACAAGGACTTCGATTGGAAAGAGATCCCGTCGGACGACGAGGTGAAGAGTATCGAAGAACTCAACGTGGACTTACCCGAAAAGAACGAGGATTTCAATACCTTGGCGTTGGCGTTTGCCAAAGGGCTTCCACGCGATCCCGCGCTACCCGAGGGCAAGGACGCCGCCACGAAGTGGCAACAGACCAAACGAAAGCAACTGCACGACATCGTTCGAGCCAAGCAGTTTAAGGTCTCGCCCATCGAATCCGACACCGAGGAAAAGTCGTCGACCAAGGCGACGTTCTGGCGTTTGCTGATGGACGGAGACTGGACGGTACCGGCGGTCGAGTTGGTTCGGGGAGAGCCGGAGAAGGTAGCAATCGTCGTGGCCGACGGTGGCCGAGCCAGCGCGTCGGCCGATGTCGCCCGGCTTCTGGCGTCGGGACATCGCGTGATTGCCATTGACCCGTTCTACTTTGGCGAATCAAAAATCGCACAGCGGGACTTCCTTTTTGCTTTGATGATTGCCACCGTGGGCGATCGGCCGTTGGGAATACAGGCCAGCCAGGTTGCGGCCGTTGCTCGCTGGGCCGCCGACCGGTACAAAGGCAACCCAATAACCGTTGTCGCGCAGGGCCCGCGATCCAGTGCGTTCGCGCTTGTGGCAGCCGCCCTGGAAACAGATGCCATCGCTCAAGTCGAGTTGCACGGTTCGCTTGGAAGCCTAAAAGAAGTGCTCGAACAGAATTGGGGAGCCAATCAGAAGCCCGAACTGTTCTGTTTCGGTCTGTTGGAGGCATTCGACATCAAACAAATCGCCGCGCTCATCGCCCCGCGGCCTGTCACGTTTACGGCTCCCACCGACCGAGTACGCAAGGAGTTGGCCGAACTAAGCGACATGTACGGCACGCTGGGATGCGCGTTCGATCCGCTTGCTGAGCAAACACCGAAATAGAAGCGACCATGGGTAACGTTACACTTGCACAAGGAGGGCGTAGGACAGGGTCTCTCGACCCGTCTTTCGCCGTGAAAATGGCTCTTCTGCTGCCATTCGTCAATCTCAACATCTTGTCAGTTGTAGGCTCCCGCTCACAATGGTTCTCGCATTATCCTCGGTTGCGGTGCGGCCCGGTTGTGGTGCGGTCTCCCGACCGCACCACCGCTCCGACCGTAGGTCTCCAGGAGACCGCGGAACGCGAGGCACACTGCGGATTCAAGGACAGGAGACCTTCGGTCAAACGGCGGGCAGGTCGTGAGACCAGCCCACAACAGGGCGGAGCGTTCAAATGCCGCCGCTGTCTGTGGTTGGTTCACCAGATCTGCCCAATTGCGCGGCTGGGGCAACGACCACTTGCTCAGCCGTCACCGTACTTCGGGTCGCAGTGGCCGGTCATTCTGCGATGAATTCCTCTGTCGGGACGCGAAAAAACTTGGCCAATCGCACTGCGTTGGCTTTGCTGATGCCGCGGCGACCGCTGAGGATTTCGTTGATGGTGGTCCGCGGAACCTGGGAACCGCGGGATAATTCCGCTTGTGTCAACTGTCGAGCTTCGATCAGCCCCGCCAAGCGGTCGCGGGGGGAGAGGTTGGGAACCGTGTAGCCTTGCCGGATCTCGTGCTGTTCGGCAAGCGTCGCCAGCAGTTCCAGCAGATCATCCTCGGCCCGGCTCCGGTTGGCTTTGCGGATTAACCCGTCGATTTGCTTCAACGTCCGCCGATAGGCGCTCGCCGAAGCAATCGGTCGAGGGACGAATTCCTGAAGCAACGTCTGGTAAGCTGTGGACATGACGGCCTCGCTGTTAGCAGCAAACACCCTTCCAGTCATCACGGTCGTATTCGGCGTGCGTCAGAAAATGCCGCACGTAAAGTGTTCCCTGCCGTTCGTCGCTCGCGTAGTGAACGTTGCAGATCAAACGTCTCGCACCGGTCGCGTCGAAGACAAGACACCTGCCAACCTGATCCGCGGATGGATAATCCGCCCGTACATCCTGAAGGTTCGACCACACCGCTTGGTTCGCGGTCCGCCACCAGTTGTCGAGCCAATTGGCACATTGGGGATGGCGTCTTTTCGCTTCCTCAATCGCAGGCCGAGCGATGATATGCATGGCTACCTCGATGCCAAACCACATCCAATGATAGTCGCAAAATGTGACACCTGTCAAGACTAGGGCGAAACCTCGGTTGTGGTGCGACTCAACAGCGCGGCTGAAACAGCCGCCGAATGGCTACTCCGGCGGACGAAGTTGCCATAGCAGTTGCACTTCGTCCAGTGAGACCGGCCGCCGAAAGGCGAAGAACTCGTCGATCAATCCGCGTTCTTTGCCGGCGCGGTCGCCCAGCACCAGGTCGCCGAAGGCGCCTTCGCCCGGCACGCGCGATAGGGAACGGACTTTGAAGGGTCCGCCGTTCACGCTCAGTTCCATCGTTGGCCACGACCAATTGGCCACCAGTAGATACCATTGATCGTTTTTCCAATCCGCCCCCCCATTGATCGTCATCGTACGGGCTGGCTTCAGGTTCGCGATGTACAGGATGCCTTCGTGGCGACGCACGCGGCCGTCATCGTCGATGTCCGGACCTTGCCGTTCCAGATAGAACGTGGCGTTCGAGGTCATTGCGAACACACAGTTCCCATCGCGAGGCCGCTGCCAGTTCTGCGGCTGAATCCAAACGGCGATTGCACCGCGGTTTTCCAGTAGCACGTTGCCCGCACGCGGGTACACGGCGCCGCCCGTGCCCAGCACCAGCGCACGGCCGACCAGCCCTTCGGCAAATTGCGGTTTGGGAAACGTCTTCTCGCGACTTGCGAACACGGACGGCGCAAATGACGAACCTTCAGCCATGTCAGGCCGCATGTTGCCGGCATCAAAGCTCACGTGAAACGTCGCCGCATCCATCAGACGACGAAACTCGGGACGCAGATAAGGCGAATCCGAAACCCGTGTATTGTCCGCAACCCAGTAGGTCCCGTCTGCCGGACGGGACCTTGCGGTAGGTGCGCGGTCGCCAACGCAGATTGCTCGGCCAGGTCCCGTCCGGCAGACGGGACCTACTGCGCACCGCGCGAGAACGCCGCATTCAAGTGTTTTGCCCGGCTCCAGGGGAGTCACGCCACAGAACACAGGACAGAAAAGAACTGCATAAGCGATCATCACTTTACCCGCAGAATTCGATAGTCATGCTTCTTCAAGTCAAATGAAAAACCGCCCGGAGCCGATCGTTCGATTGCCTCGCCAGTTTCCAGATCCGTTGCCATGGCACCGGAGGGCAGACCGAGCGTTTCCAGATCCATTGCCACGCGGCATCGGCCGCCGTTGCCGTAGTCGGTCACAATCACGATCAACTCGGCGCCGTTAGTCATGGCGAGCGTCCTGGCGTCGATGCCCTCGACCGAGACCGGATGGTCGTCCTGCCAATAGTTGAATACGCGGCAGCGGTCCGTTCCGTATCCAAACTCGAACAGCTTCTGATAGATTTCAAAATCGCGTTTTGGCCGATAGTCAAACACCTGGATTTCATGCACAAGGGCCACACCTAGCCGCGTGCGATGCATGAAGTCGACGCGCGGATCGTTCAAATCGGGGTGTCCGCCGGCCAGAATGGTAGGCCACGCACCGACTTGCCGGCCGATCGACTGAGCCACGGTCAGATCGGGTGAAAACCGATCCTGGAAATCCTCGTACCCGTACTTCCACTCCCAATCCATCGTGCAGTTGATGAAGCTGTGTACCGGCACGGTCATGGTGTTGGTCATGTGCGACAACGTGATCGGCGGTTTGCGGTGCCCAGGAAAGTCCTTCGACTCCTGCCATAGCATGATGGCCGATCGTTTTGCCAATTCGCGAAGGTGGAACAAGCCCATGGTGGGATGCACACGGCCCTGTTCGTCCGTCCACGACTCGCCAATCACTGGATCGAAGTTGGCGCTGAAGAACATGTTGTCCCAATAGACACCATCAAACGCCCGTAACGTTTTGCGATAATTCCAGAGTGCAAAGTCCTGAAAGCTGCGCGAGGGGCTGACGTCGTAGCCAACCGACTCGCTGTCACCCCAGTTTCGGTTGAACCAACCGTATCGCAACCACTCGTCCTGAAACGTAGCGAACTCCGGCGCGTGAAACCCGATGCCGCGAGGATTCGTGTAGCCAAACAGTCGAAAGCCGTCGCTCCAAAGCGACGAGCGCGCGATGTGGAAACCGGCGTTTACGTGGGCGTCGAAGAACTTGTACCGGTCCGTTCCCACGGGCGCCAGTTCCTTGTCCACCATCGCCAGCCAATCCGCAATGAACTGCCGATCCGGTTCGCCCGTCTCTCGCGCCTCTCGGAGCTTGTCGAAGAAGTCCCAGCGGTACTTGTACGGATACGCGTCGTACGATCGGCCACCCCAATAGAACGTGGCGCCCATCCAGCGGACCGGACGGGCGTCCGGGACATTCTTCAGGCCCGTCCAGCGTCGCCATCCTTTCGGCATGGGCTTGGTCGGCGTGGCCTGGAGTCCGAATACGATCTGATGTCTTCGATCCAACCGGGCGCGCTGCGTGATGAAATGGATCTGCAGCGTCAACGTACCGGCCTGTCGTGTCAACTCGATCGTAGGCGTCGTGTCGTCCAACACCCAGTCGCGATCCGTGTCGGCAAACCAGCAAATGCCGCGTTCGCCGTCGCCGAGCCAGATGTAGGGATAGAACGTTCCGGGAATCTCTAGCTTGCTGGCCCGGCTACTGTCCCAGATGCGCCCTTCGCCGGTGGGTGTGAAGCCAGCGTAGTTGTGCCGCAATCCATCGCCCACCGCGTGCATGTACCGAACGCGGTCGTCGCGCAGTGGAATGTTCAAACTCAATCGCTCGACGGCCGTTTCGGTCGGCTCCAGGCAAAGCGTCACCAGCATCATGCCGTCGTAGTCGTATTGTGTCGACACCTTTGCCTTGAGCGGCCCGGCGGACCAGCCGGATTCTCCAATCACCTCCGCTGGCTTCGCCGATGCAGACTCCCAGCCAGTTCCGGTGACTGGCCATGTCTTCGGCTGTCCATTCTCGTCATCCGCCACGACTTGCCAGTGCATCCGATCGGCCAGCAGTTGCTTGTCGTCGCTAATCACTTCATCCCAAAGCCCACCGTTGCCGTGAACGTGCCGGCGCATGACAGCTTCGACCGCATTGCCATTGACCTCCAACGGCTCGAACGGCGGCATGACCTCGTCGCTGATTCCCAGTGTGTTGTGCTCCCAGGGAAAGACATCCCGGTCGAATGGCTGCGTGACAGGTTCGCTCGGTACGCCGTCGCCGCCTTTCAACTGAATCGCGAAGACATACTGCCCGTCAGGTAAATCCGGTATTTCATGGATGCCTTCGGCGACGTACTGCTGCAACTCGATTGGCTGGCTCCAGATCGCTTTTCCTGTTATCTCGCCCTTGCCGTCAACCGCAAACACCGCCGTTTCCGCGCCGGTGATCCGATCGCGCACGGCCAGGGCTTCGACACTTGTCCGAAATCGGATCTTCCGGTGGTACGGGTAGAACTTGAACTGCAGGTCGACCGCCTGCTTCTGCTCCTCGCCAATCATCCAGCGATCCTTCGGGCGGTGCGGCGTCCAGCGAAACGTGCGTTCGTAGAGGATGCGATCACCGGCCGAGTTGGTGAAACGCATTTGTGTCTGATGCCTTCCCTCCGGTCCACCGTCACGGCAATCCAATGCCAGCACAGTCTCTTGTCCCGGCTTCAACTCAACTTGACGCCTTAGCTCGCGGGGCGGGTCGCGGTGCCAAGCGTCGGATATGTGGGCTTCGACGGCGAGCTGTTCATCGTGCGGGTTGGATACGGCCACTTCGATGCGCGGTTGGCTTTCGTCATTGCAGAGGCCCAGCACGCGCACGACCGGCGCCGATTCGTCCCAGCGCACAAGCGGCATGGTTGCCTGTTGGTCGTAGTTCGGCGCGCCGCCGGCCCATTGCGACTGTTCGAAGGGGCGTTTCCAATTCCGAGCCACGCGGATGCCCCAGGCGTGAGCGAAATCCTCTTTCGTCACGCCCAATTCAGACAGTGGAACGGCAATCTCGACCTGCCACCAGCCATCCACCTGCTGCTGCGCCATTTGCCAATCGGCCAGTCGCCATGTTAGATCCATGGCGTTCTGCCGGTCGTCAGGATCGACCGACCAGTCGTAAAGTGCTCCCCGGCCGTTGGTGATGATGTGGAAGTACGTCCGGTCTCCAGCCGATCGGCCCCGCTTTGGATCAATGACCAGTTCGACGCAATCATCCAAGAAGGCGGCGCGCTGGTCTCGACTGTCGTCAGGGACCGCTCGCGTCAGAACGCGGCCATCGGGCGGCATTTCGGACTTGATGGCCACGTAGAGGTTTTGCCCATCGTTTCCGATCCAGAAGACGCCATCGCGGGCGGCTAACGCTCGTGTCGAATGGCTCACAAAGCCAACGTTGCGCACGGCATGTTTCCATTCGTCCCGGTCGATAACACCGTCGATCGTCGGCGCCTGTTTCATCAGCGGCATCGCAACCTGTGGGGTTGGTGGATCGGCGGCGCGCAGTGACGTGGTGGTCACAAGCATCGACAGAGTGAGAACCCCGATAGCGAGCGACGTAGCGGGGAAATGGATAGCGGGAGAGCCGTTCATGGTTCTTTCGCAGGTGCGAGACAGACGGTGGCGAGATAGCGACCGTCAATCTAGCGGCGCATGACCGTCGCTGCAACAAGGCGAGGGCCGCCAGGAACTTAGGGACAGCCGAGAGATAACTGTCGCGTTTGTCGCCGTCCTCTCCGAGGTCGGTGAGGGAAGACGCCGAGTTCGGAGAACACGGCGACTATCCTCTCCCAATTTGTGCGTCGGCTTTCTATTCGTCCGACTCTTCGGCGATTGCATCGGGTGCCGACAGTTTCAAGATCTGGGTGACGAATGCCACCGGGTCTTCCTCGTAGTCGGCGGGGATGGATATCTCGACATTGAAACGGTTCAACGCTTTGGCCACCGGTTGGTCGGCGGCGCCCACCTCGAGGTTGATCAGGTCGACCACCTCTTGGGCGATGGAGAATTCCGCGTACTCTTCGCCGAGAACCAACGTGATCTTGCCGTCTTGAGTGAATTCGTCGCAGATATCGTTTTCGACCAGACAGCCGCCGATGACCGTACGCGGCCCGCTGGTCCGGTGCGTGTCGCTGTCAAGCGGTCCGGCGGCGATTGCTGCGCCGGGTTCTTTTCCGGGGCCGAGCGTCGCCA
>JACKQG010007544.1_pt1 | contig 10900 bp, 15 predicted proteins | sample 8237621 | NCBI WGS metagenome assembly JACKQG01 (sample SAMN15677084, study PRJNA649215) | marine metagenome | biome: marine; feature: Black Sea; material: saline water; isolation source: suspended particulate matter (SPM) from the Black Sea western gyre | collected 2013-06-09/2013-06-10 | depth... | reverse complement strand
CCGCCCTGAATAGTGTCATTTAACTGTTGTAATTGATATTTAATTTTATCTATATCCTCAAGATTTATATTCTCTAATCCCAATTCTCTTCTTATATCGGATATTTCCATTATTCTCTCTCCTCAGCAAACGGCTCTTCATCAAAACATATTGCTAAGCCGTGAATTTCAAAGTAAAATTTATCTGATATATATGGTCGCACTTTAATTGCCCTTGCTATATTACCGCCAGTAGCTAAAGATATCCGATACCATTCCGTAGTATCGGCAGTTATCGTTTTTGTCTGGGAAGTTACTTCACTTGCATTATCCAATGTGTAGTTCATGGTAAGAGTCGTTGCGGTAGTGGATTTTATTTTTATAAATATTGAATAAAATTGCTTGTATACTTCCGGCCTGCCAAAATCTATGGACTCTATATCATCATAAGCGGTGATAGCAGACCCGTCATCATCAAGCCCGTCAAAGACTTTATAAACTCTACCTATCGTATTTGAACCGCCAAAAAGTTTTAAACCATCCCCGCCTTTATCAAATTTACAGAAAGAGCTAAAGTTAAAGGAATATACCCCATAACTCTTTGTCTCAAAGTCAAAATATATAGTTGTATTCGGGATGGCACTTTCCCCGGTCGGTATACAGAGCAGATATTTATTGTCAAAATAGGTGGCACAGGATAGGTGTGCATAACTATAATTAATGTTGTCCCTTATATATTTATTGAGTCTGCCACCAAAGGCAACATCTATTGCACTGGCACTAACTCCGTCAAAAATGTATATCCCGTTAAAAGACAGAAAAACCACATAATTTTTACAGTTAACTGCTGACCTCTTGGCTATACAGCCATCTTCCTGATGGGCGTTGGCAAGTTGGAAATTATCCTCGTCTGTTCCCACCAGTCTTTCAATAGTATTTTCGGTAAACACCGGAAGTTCGCTCAATTGCTCCATTAAGCCGGTTATTTTCTGTCCGTTCCCAGTCGGAAAATAGTTAGTCGGAGGAAAATATTCTACACTCCTGACCCCGGTGGTCTTGTCATAATTTTTGGAAACATACAGGTCATCATCTACCGCTATATTTACTCTGCTTAATCTTTTTACTACTAAACTCGGTGATGCGGGTGGTGCATTATGGTCGGCATGAAGAATAGATTTAAGTGATATATCGGCATCTGAGATAGTGGAATTATAAGTAAGGGTTTCGTTGTCTGCCACCTCCCCATCGTAGTAATAGATTGAACCGCCTACGGTAGTACGGTATATCCTACGTTTAGTTATTTTAGTATCATCTGATGCGGCAATATTTATGGTTATACCATCATTGGGGTCAGCTTCCGCAGTCATTGCTGCAGAAGCCGTTCCTCCATTACTTTCATAGCCATCTTCGTCTACAAAGGTATAACAAAAATAATAAGTGCCTGCAGTTAGTGAACCATCAACATTAGCGTTAAAAGTTGGTGCAGATGGCACAGCAATACCATTTAATCTGACATTGCTCATGTCGTATTTCATCATGGTGTCTATACCATTGACGATATAACAGTGATCGGCAAAATCGGCAAAATAAGTATCAGAATCGGCAGTTAATGCAGGACATCCAGTCAAGGCAGTCGCTCCCCACGGAGTAGTTTCAGCCAATTTATATAAACTGGTATTCCAGGCACATAGAAATTCTTTGGTGGCAGTATTTTGCTTATAAAATCTATGTAAGCCCGTTATTTTATGGTCTGCACCTATAGAATTAGTATTGTATTTCGCATAACCTGCTCGCTTGCATAACTGCCCGTATTCGTTAAAGGCTAAATTATACAGACCATCAGGTTTACGCGGTAGATCTCTTAATTTAAATTGTGATGGACTCAAATCGTCCAGAAATTTTATTATTTGTTTTGCCATATAATCACCTTTATTTATTAATCTTAGAATTGACTCCAATCCGGCCATCTTGTAATTCCATAACCATGAGGTCTTGCCAAATTATCATCAGGCATCATTCCATAATCCTCATCAAAATCTTCCAATAATTCTGCTCTCATTTCTTGCAATCCGATCCAGAAACTGCCTACTTTGGGAGCTAAATAAAAGCCAAACTTGGTCATCTCTCCTTTTTTGTGCCAGCACATCCCGATTGCGTAGTCCACCAATAGATAACGATAGCCTATGGTTCTATAATCGGCATCGAAGGGCGCTTGAGCAGCTGAAAGTGCATCGGGCATCTTAATCCCATAAATCCTGACCGTGTCACCTGCTGCAATTTTCTGATCAAAGCCCAGCATGTCTCCCCTTAAATAATAGCGATGGGGAGTGCCTGAACCTTCCAGCCAGTCTTTATTGTAATCTTTGATCTCTTTGATACTGCTTGCATCACAAACATCATCATTGTAATAGACGCCACCGTCATCGATAGCTATAAAGGTAGAAGGCAAAAGTATTTCCCGGTCATCTACAATCTGAGCATAACCTGCACCCGGACCTGCTGCGGTTTGTAGAGTAACTGTCCAGATCATACTAACCATCTTTATTTTGGCAGAGGCAATTTGGTGACCTTTCTCTAATTGCCGTTCTATATAAGTATCAAGCCAGAATCCCTCTGTTGTCTCGTTTATAATATCCCTAACATCTTCAACGAGGTCGGTAAGATTAGCCAGTATAGACATATTATTCCACCTCCTTTATTCTAAATCTCCCCCATGCCGATAACCGCCATAACCTTCATTAAAATAATCTATTGTACTCTTGTGTTTAAGTATTTTCTTTCGTAAAAATTTATGTTTAGGTATTTTCTTTAATTTCTTTTTTTTTTTAATAATTTTTTTAGTTTGTAATTTATACATTATTTACTTCACCTTCTTTATATTTTTTAATTGCAATTCAGTGTTTGATTTAATTAAGTCAATTTTCTCTTCTAATTCTTTAAATTTAGCCATTACTTCTTTAACGAATGGATCCCATTCGCGCTCTTTATCTACATGAATGGTCATAATTATCCCCCTTTCTTAATCTTTATAATGCATAATAAACTATATAATCGCCTTCTGCTGCCGATAATTGGGCATAAATACCATTGTCGCATTCCACACCATTACCAGGAAACATAATATTTGCAAAATGGCACTCATCCGATACCATTAAAAAGGCTATTTCTGTTCCACTTCCTTCGGTGGCATTATCCCATAATTTTAATGTTGGTTCTGTTGCTGTATCACCTACAAAAGAGACGCCAATTAAACGACAATGCCCAACGAATATAGCAGCAGAAGCACCATTTAATCCACTTGATTTAATAACCATATTATCACTTCCTTTTCTTTTTCTTTTTAGCTTTTTTTACCCTTTCAGGTAATTTCTTAATGTTAGGGGTATGTTTTAACCATTCATCAAATTCTGCTTGACTCATTTCTCCACGTTTAACCATTGCCCCGAATTTTCTTACCTGTGCTTTACTTCTAAATGGCATTATTCCCCTCCCTCCCCATTATCAGACAATTCCAAATCTTCTTCATCCGGGACAACCGGACATCTGTAAATTCTTTTTAGGAATTGCTCATCAAATTTCTGAAATCCTCTGAATTTTGTGCAAGTATCAACTATCAATCGATAATCATCCTCAGTTAGTAAGACTTCACCTGTAGCTTTTTCTACCTTATGCACGACTTCCATTGCCCTCATCAATTCCGGTCCGCTCAATCCCAGACCGTGATGTGGTAAAATATCCTCTAAAGTCTTTTGAAAATCATAAGTTTTGAATTGCAATATTCCCTTCTGGTCAGGCATGCTAAAAGTGTAATTCTTTAAATCTAAACGCCTCATTATTTTTAATATCCCCCTTTCTTATTTATATTGCGGTTTTCAAAGGTTAAACCGCAAACCCTTTTTTAACTGGTTACGGTTAAGTCTGTTTTTTCTGCTGTTAATGTAGCTGGTGCATCAGCAGTAATAACTGCGTCATAATCCGCATCTGTTACTCCACCATCGGCATTAAGTTTAGTAGCTAAAGCTTCTGCCCATGCAGTTAATTCACCTACCACTGTTTTAAAAGTTGCATGGTCATCTACTAATTCATCAATTATTACCTTCTGTGCTGTTATATCAGCTAATACAGCTATTAATAAATCATATAATTTACCTGTACCCCAGCCGGTTGCTAAACTATGTTTAATTCTTGGCATAATATTTATCTCCTTTCTAAATAGAGGGACGGTTTAAGCCCCTCTATTTATTTTTTAATTTAATTTTAAGTATATGTCATTACATCACTTACAACTAATTTTCCATTAGGCATCACTAGGACAAGATATAGAGCACCAGTACCAGTATCAGTTATGGTCACAGAAATAGTTCCATTTGCTTCACTAATTAATAGCCATGCATAGTGAGTTAACAAAGTGCTTACAGCTCCATTTCCACTTCCTGTTAATGCTACTTCTCCGGATATAGTATCGACATCAAGTCCAGTTGCCACATTTGATACATAGCAAACAATAGCAGCGGGTACAGTTAAATTATTACCAGCCCAATCTTTCAATTGTATGGTAGGTGCAAAAGTCTCACCTGATTCAGTACCTACGGCAATCGTTGCGGTTTGAGCACAACCTACTTCAGTTGTCCATTCCATTACATTTACACTTCCTTTCTTTTATTAATTTTATAGAGAGGAGAAATTGTATTCCCCTCTCTAATTTATTTTATGTTAGTTTATACACTAGTCGGGCAATTAAAGATATTAACTATGCAAGTTCCATTTATTACTACTGGAGAGCACAATTCGTACCACCCCATCGAACCATACATGGCGAGCGGATTATTAGGGTCTTCCACAGGTGGACAGAGATAGTATTTTCTATCTATCCCGCTAATTCTGACATTACCGAAAGCACCTTTTCCAAAGATAGAGATTAAATAAACTGCAGCACTTGCTACATAAGTACCGATAGTTCCGGCAGTATGTCGGTAAGGAACGGTATCCTTATGGAAACGCACTCCAAAGATTTCTCCGTCTAAATTACGATAGAGGTCTTTAGGTGCAGCATAATGCTTTAAGTTGATATATTCGTCATCTCTCTGGAAGTCATACTTCTGCAATGGAGTATAAACGGCATGATAGTAACCATCATCAAACACCGGTACTCCGTTAGCTTCAAGTTTCGCTACCGCTTTCCTGATTAACTCGACCGATACTTTATCGCCAGTAGTTAAACCGTAGGTACATACCATCCATACTAAATCTCCATCAGCAACGATATGGTCTACTGCACTACCCAGGGTAACTGAAGTAGCACCTAAATAGGTAAATTCTCTTACCTGTCCATAATTCTTACCCGTTAGGAATACAATTACCCCAGTTTTCCCTGAAGTAATGCCCGTAGGTATAGCATCCGTTACCACTACAGTAGTACTTGAACCAGAAGCAACAGCAGTTCTCTCACCCGAATAGGTGGCATCAGCGTCAGCCCTTAGGCCCATTCCGCCTTCTGCCACTACTTCCCAGATTAGAGAGTCGATAGTGCTTGCTGCCGATATACCATGCTCAAATGCAGTCTGAGCCATATCCTTGTCCATAGAGGTATACCAAAATTTCTTTGATGGTTTTACATAGTCTCCATATTCCTTTACTGTCGTTGATACGGTATTACCATAAACTTTAGTTGCACTGGGGTTAGTGCCTTCGGTTAAGGCAGTCCTTTTCAATCCGAAAGGTGCAATCCTGGTAAATTCTACGGTATCACCATCATTTTTCGGTATCTCGGCTTTCTTTTCTCTGCTGGCAAATTGGTCGAATACTACATAATTTTCCTTTCCTTCAAGGAATTGTGCCTGATAATAAGTCTTGTTGAACTTGTGCGAAGTTGTTATTGTTCCCTCATCCGGAAATGCTCCTAATATCAGTGCTAACGGAAACAACAATACTCGTCTAAACATTCTCTTAAGGTTCATAAGAGTTTCATCTCCTTTTTTAATATTTTGTTTTCCTCTTGCTTACAGGAGATATACTCTCTTCAGTCTTCCATCCATAGGGTATCCCTTTTTACAGGGCTATTTCCGGGGTGTTACTTAAATCATATATCTTCTTTATTCCCCGATTATCTTTTTCGTCTTTCCATATCAGTTATTACTTTTCTACGATATTCTACATCGTCTTCCATTTTAGCCATGTCATATTCAGGCGCTCCCCCCGCTTGAGGTGTTTCCAGGTCATTAAATCCGACACTGGCAGCCTGTTTTCCGGTCTTTATCTCTTCCATTACTTCGGCTTTTATTTCTTCACGCATTTTATCTTTTATTTTAGTTAAACCTGGTGCTGATATATCATGATAAGCCTGCTCATAAGCCTTAGTTTTGTACTGCTGAAAATATTCGGGATTCTTACCAAGAAATTCCTGAACTTCCTTTCGGTCAAACTTCACCGGAGAATCTTTATATTTTTCTTCCAGATCCTTGTAAAGTTTTTCCCTTCTTCTCTCCATATCACCTTGATAAAAGGGTGCAGTCTTGGCACTGGTTAACTGGTCCACATAATCTGCTAATTTTTTGTTATAATCGATTAATTTATTCATTGCCTTGGTTGGATTGTCATAATATTCATCGTCGCTTATAACCGGAGCCACCGGTCTTTGAGGTAGTTTGCTCGGTTGCTGAGACTCTTTCATGGTCTCTTCTTCAATTTTAGCAATCTTTTCCTTCAATTTTATTGTCTCTTTTGCCTCCTCTCTTAACCCCCCAATCTCATCACTACGGCTCTGAATAAATTTCTCCTTCTCATCTAATAACTTAACCAGTTCTTCGGCTGTTTTTCCCTTATATCGTTCAGGTAATTCAGGTTCTTTTTTTTCGGGAGCTTTAGGTTCTTCGCCTCTTTCTCTGGCTAATATCTTTTCAGCTTCCTCTTCGGTCATTACTTTTCTCGTGTCAACGGTTTTTTCGACCTTCTCTTTAACAGGATGTTCACCTTTTGGTGCTTCTGTTTTGAGGGTATTGTCTTTATCCGCCATTTTAATATTATCTCCTTTCTATCTTAATAATTTTTGTTTTAAATACTCTATCAAGCCCACGCTTTGGGTTTTCTATGGTCCAAAATTCCTCTTTGCCCGGTTTTGCCAATTCTTTCTCTAATATCTTTACAGCCCTTCTAAGTTTCTTGGCATTAACTTTATTTTTCACGCTTTCCTCCTTCCCCCTTTATTATTTTTAAATCCTGCTCATCCTGGTAAGCAGCAATCTCTGTATATTCAAATAGATCTCTAAAATCTCTAATCCAACCAATTATTTTTCGACAGGCTTTAATATTTGCCAAATCATTATTTTCTTCACTTTTTAGCTCTTTATCGTATTTTTCCTCTGACTTATCTAAAAAGTCCTTTATGATTTTCCAACCTGGCATGGTAACTATTTTCTTTAAGCTATTTGCCTCGTTGATAGATATAGTTAGTTCTTTTTCTTCATCCATTAGACTTCTCCTCTCGCTGGTGGTGGCCCGCCGACAGGAGAAGGCGTAGAGGAAACTTCGCCCGCTCCTGCTTTTCCAGGGCCGGGGATTGCACCTGGTATTGTGCGGGCTTTGATACCTGCTTTAGCCTCTTCCATAGCTCTCTTATTCCTCTCGTTAAACTCCTTTGCTTCCCTTTCTCTCTTTAATGAGGGTATTAGCTTTTCAATATCTTTAAACATAAATCTATCGCCTATCATCTTTACGACTTCCCTGATGTCTATAACTGGCTCCATAACCGGGCCTTGTGGTCCCTGCAGGGGCTCTCCGTTAGGACCAATCTTCGGGGCAACTGCTTTAAGGGCAAGATCAAAGAAGGTGAATAGATTTTTCAATTCGCTCATCTTTTCTAAGAATCCCGATACCCCGGTTGGTATAAAATCAGGATTGCCCTTCAGCATTATATCTTTACGGGTTATATTGGTAACATCTAATTGTTTGGCCTTCTCTCTTCCCAATACCCTGATGGCATTTGCTTTCTTAAAGAATTGGATATTAAGTTTATAAAATATTTCCAGGACTTTCTTCCAGGCTGGCTCTAAATTATTCTTGACTTCATTTTTTGTCGGTGCTAAGGCTTGTTCTTGCATTGCCATTAAACCACGGAATGTAGAGTGAACATCTTCTTTCTCTCCTGCGGGCATAACCTGCGGGGGGGTACCGGTAAGCACTTCTATCATTTTTTCAAAAATAGAGATAATTTGATAAAGAGGTGTCAGTGCTGAGGCCTGGGCAGTCATATTTATGGCAGTAATCGTACCGGCTCTTCTTACCAAGAAAAATTTGCCCGCACGTGCTTTTATCTTCTTTTTATTGCCTAAATAATCATCAATAACCACTTCATACATACCGGCAGATATCATATTGGTTAAATTGGTTAATCGATTGTATAGATTGGTTATCATCGGAAGAAGTGCCTGCAGGTCTTCTCCTGTTCCAATTCCCTTATTCTCCCCGGTCTGCTTATCCTTCCAGATTGGCACAAAAATATTACCACACCAGTAAGGATATTTTGTTGCCCTTATAACCCGGACTCGATTAGCAAGAGTGATAATAGCTGGAACGTAATCTTCTTCAAAGGGGTTTATACTGGTTGTATCGTCTAATTTGCCTTCTATTAAGCTTTGAGGCACGAGTCCATGATACTCAAGCAATTCTACTGAATCCTTAGGTGCGGTTAATGGGCTTTTATTAAAATCTTCCGGATAAGAAGTATCTTTAAGTTCTTTGATGTTCATGAAGATACCTTCTTTTTCCTTCTGTCTCAGGTAAGTAGCGGGGACGTTGTCTTTTTGAAATATCTTCCAGGAGGTAAGGTCTTTATTGAAAGGGTCAGATAAAAAAGTGTGGATATTAACATTTTCGATATCCGGTCCGTCAAAGACTACTATATCTTTGTAGGTTTCAGGCCCGGTCTTCTGTTTCTCTTCGTTTAACTTCCAGGGACAGCACAACACACCATAACCGTAAGTCTCGTAATTATGCAACCAGGGGATTATTTTCTTTTCTACTTCTGCATTATTAAGGTCATAAACTATTTTCAGTCTTAATCTCTCTGAATTTGGGTCATCAGTCTCTTCTCCCGGTTCGAGGTCAAAACTCTCGGCCCCACGTGAAAGGAGCATCTCGGCAAAGTGAGCAACTTTATTCCGGACAATCTTTTTCAATAATGGTACATTTATATTAGCCTCGGTGGACTTTTCCTCTACCGTGTAATTATGTGAGTAATTATCCTTAATTATTCCCCACTCATCCTGAATAGGTCCCCAGTAAGTTTTGGCTGTCTCATAGCGATCCAATACATAATCGAGTAAGAGATCTTCTTTGGTTTCTATGACCTTTTTTTCTTTGGCATCCATTTTTTTGATTGTCTTTGGCATAATTCTATCCTTCTTTGAAATATTCTTTATTTTCACTCGATACTACTATGGTTGCGCAAGTATCCTTATCTAACCCCAATATATATTCATAATTATCGTATGCGTAATGGGTATCAGAACCATCTATATTCTCAAATACAGTTCCCTTTGGTATTACAATATCCTTTCTGGATATAATCTTTTTAGTTTTCATGGTTACTTATCACCCCCCTGTATATCTATTTGCTCCGGCCAGAGCCTCTGCATCCTGCTCTTCATCCAATCCCTGCCACTTTTTGCCTATTACCGCATGATCTAATGTGTGTAACCCGATCAAATAAGCGGACGCCTTATCAGGACTCCTACCTAACCGTTCTTTAATCTTTTCCGTTGGTTCAATTAATATTCTACCATTGCGAATAGTGTAAGACGCAGCCGATAATTCTCTCGGCAAATCCTTATCCTCGCCAGACTCACCTTTCCAAGTTAGCTTAATATCCTTCTCGGCAAACCTTCTGCCTGTGTTCCAATACATCTCGGCACGTAAGTTATAATATTTTGTATCTTCCTCTGCCTTCTCTGCACTATTGACCTCAAGTACCTCATCACCCATTTCTCTAAGTCTATCTACGACTCCAGCACCCAAACCGATTACATCAACCCCAATTAAATCAGGATGTTTTTCTTGAGCCCAAATATGTATTCTTCCGGCGGTATACATGGTATCTTTTTGGCCGAATATCATTTCGTCAACTATATCTGTATCTTTCATATCGTAACAAACTGTCAGGTCATCACCAAACCTTGCTACATCCACTCCAAAAACGTGTTTAGGTCTGCCGATATAAGTTTTCACCACATTGGCAGCGTCCCGTATCCAGATATCTTTAATAACAATGTCTGCACCTTCGAGTGAGTCCCAGCTACCCTCTAATAAAGCGATTAATTGCTCTGGTCTATGTTTAAAGGCTTCTTTTACAGTATCGAGATAACCCTTAGGTAAATGAGGATTTTCAGTAGGTAGTGCCGGTATATATATCTTCTTTGGGTCACTACCTAATACAAACTCATCTTTTAACCAACAGTTCTTGGGATTTGCGGTAAAAAGTTCTTTGTAAGGCACCTCCTCGTCATTAATTTTCAATCTCTTTCTTGCCCTTAGCATTGATAATTTATCCCTGTCACATTCTTCTGCTTGGTCTATAAATATTACTGCAAATTCAGCACTACTAAATTTGGATATATCTTCTTCCCGGTCTAATCCACCGTAAAAATATTTTGCCTTGTCTTGGAAAATAATTTCTTTTTGTTGTTCTCTAATATAATATTGGTCTTGTGGTATAGTCCTTTTCCATATTTCCAAAGTTGTTTTGTTGAAATCTACTCCTTGATTCCTACCCATAAAACCAAGAGGAAGAGGATATTTGGTCATGGGTAACTTATATTTTTCTATTATTTGAATCGCAAATTGAAAGAATAACCAACATCCTATAAATGTCTTACCCCCACCCAACGCACCACCAAATAATATGCTATTGATGAGAGGGTTAAAAAAGG
>JACKQG010007543.1_pt1 | contig 10900 bp, 12 predicted proteins | sample 8237621 | NCBI WGS metagenome assembly JACKQG01 (sample SAMN15677084, study PRJNA649215) | marine metagenome | biome: marine; feature: Black Sea; material: saline water; isolation source: suspended particulate matter (SPM) from the Black Sea western gyre | collected 2013-06-09/2013-06-10 | depth... | reverse complement strand
TAATCGTGCATAGAATTCCAGAGGCCACTCTTTGGTGGTCTGACTGGCTCCCAGCAAAATGGCGATACTCGCCGGTCCCACTCCACGGTCAGCCAAAAGCCGAGCACCCGTTTCTCTTTCATTGCCACTCAGGTGTACCTTGGGTGCGCTTAGCTCCTGCACCCCTGTGAGGCTTTCGAGAATGGCCAGGTGATGCGCCGTGGCCGCCAATCCATCTGGAATTTCAGGACGATGGTTATAGGCCAAACCGCGCGGCATCCGTGCAAGACCCACTCTTAGCTTGGCTCCCGAAAGTGCGGTGAGTAATGCGCTTCGCGGATTACCGAAAAGATCCAATACCCAGTCGTATTGACCCCGAAGACTGCGAGCCATGGCCAATGTTTCGCGGATGCCGCTGCCGGGTGAAAGTGTCCGGATGCGTCGAATGCGAGGATGCTTCCAGAGCACTTGGTCATGGGGCTGCTCGCAGAGATAGTCGATGGCTGCACCGGGGAATCGATGGGCCAGGGCGTCGAGCAAGGGTGTGCTGAGAATCACGTCGCCGGTGAAACGCAATCGGCTCACCAGGATGGTCCTCGGTTCTTTCCATCCTTTGCTCACGAGAGACCTTCCGTTTCGAGAATCCAATCGGTGGCGCTCTCCATATCATCGGCCCTATGAAGTCCTGCAAGATGCGCCACTTCGCCCTCACGAGCCCGACCATAGCCCGTACGCAACAAGATTGCGCGTAGAGGCAAGGTTTGGGAAAGGAGCACGTCATCGGGCTTGTCACCCATCATCCAACTGCCTTCCAGATCCAAATCTAATTCCTCTGCGGCCTGCAAAGCCAATCCCGGAGCAGGTTTTCGACAATTGCAGACAATTCCAAATTCCTTGGACTCCGCCTCGGGATGATGAGGACAGATATAGATTCCGTCCAGGGAGATTCCTTGCTCGGCAAGTTGCCTTTCCAATTCCTGATTCACTGCCGCCACAGCGGCGAGATCGAAAAGGCCCCGTGCGACTCCCGATTGATTGCTTAGAACGACCAAGGCGTATCCAGCCTCATGAAGCCGTTTCAGGGAATTCGCCACGCCGGGCAGAAGCTCGACATCTTCAGGTCGGTGAAGAAAATGACTCTCACGAATGATCGTTCCATCTCGATCCAGAAACACTGCGCGCCGGCTCATGTCGCCTCCAACCAATCGCCCAAGGCTTCCAAGATGAGATCCACGCTTAGAGCCGGCTGGCAGATCATTTCATCCAGGGGACAATTTCGTTCGAAACAGGGACGGCAATTCACATTGGCCGCCAGGTTGAGAACCTGGGGGCCCAAGGCTGCGGTCCAACGTGGATCCGTGGAAAGGAAAAGTCCTAAGACCCGTGCGCCGGCCCCGGCTGCCAAATGCATGGCGCCGGAGTCATTGCTCACCGTGAAACTTGCAGCCCGGCAAAGCTGAGCCACCTGGGCCAGATCCAGATCACCGGCCTGGCACCGAGTTCTACGGCCCCTGCTTTGAATAGTCCTCTGCAGGCTGAGCAAAGCGTCTTCCTCCGCCTTGGACCCAATGAGGACAATTTCAAACTCATCGGGTAGCTTTTCGGCCAGGGCTGCATAGCCGTTCCAACGCTTGGCAGCGCCGAATAAGGCGCCGGGCGCATAGACAACATATTTACTAGGACTTAACCCTACACTCTTCAAGTACTTATCGAAGTCTTCTTCCGAGATAGCCAGGTTCAGCAAGGGCGCCGAAGCAGCCAGGTCCTCCTGAAATGAACTTAGGAGGTCAGCTTTCTCCACGACCCAATGTCGCTGGCGATCGCGCCGAAGATCCCTGAAGGCATGACTTAGAAGTGCACAGCGAGCCTGGCCCGCCCGGCCCACTCTTGTCCTGGCACCCGACACTTTCGCCGCGAGAGCTGAAGAAAAGCTGTCGGGAAGCACCCAGATTGCGTCCGGCTTATTGTCGCCGATTTCAACGCGAAATCGGCTGAGGCCCCGAAATCCTCGGTGCCTGCCCTTGCCTTCGTAGCTCCTGAACCCTGCAATATCGCCACCTGGAGCAAAGAGTTTTGCAAAGACGCCGCCCCCCCACACTTCCACGGGACTGCCGCTCAGCTGAGCCAAGGGAGAGATTAGTGTGGTGGACATCACTGCATCGCCAAGCCAAGGGGGCAGTAAAAGTGCAGCCTTGAAGGGATGTTCAGGCAGGGATCGCATGGAGGATCCGCTTTACAGAGGCTTCCAGATCCGAAAGCGAGATCTTCTCGCCGGGCTTGCCCCTGAGCACCGCCACGGATTCACGGTTTCGGGGCTCCCAATCGAGCTTGTCCGAATCGGTGAAAAGCCCCAGGACCGGCACGCCACAAACTACGGCGGCGTGAAAGAGCTCGGTGTTTCCCGCCACGACCAGATCGCAGCGCGAGAGCAGAGCCAGAGTTTCTCGCAGGCCAAGCTCAGGAGTGTCCAGCACATTGCTACCCAAACGCGCGGCAAATGAATTCTCACCCTCCGAGTTTTCGTTCAGATTGAAGAGCATCACTTTGGCGCGCAAGCTGCCGGACAGGTGACCGACGATGTAAGCGAGGTGGCTTTCCACCAACCGACTTTCGCCAAGACCCGTTGCGCTATCCACGCCAATGAGAATTTGCTCCTTCACCGGCTTGCGAAAGTGAATGAGCTGATCGGCAGCGCGAATCTCTTCCGGCTGGAAGGTGAAGCTCCAACTTTTGGGATCATAGTGCAGTCCCAAAAAGCGGGATAGTTCGCGAGCCAGATCCATGCGGTAGTTTCCTGAAAGCCCCCATCTGACCGTGCAGTTGAGGAAGGCCTCCCGCTCGGTGTCATGAGTGCCGATGCGCAGCGGCGCGCCCGAGGCAAAGGCCACCAGATCGCGCATGGGATCGGATTGATCGTTCATGAGAATGACCGCGTCGAAAGAACGCCGTTTCACTTCCTTGAGCAGGTGGTGATAGGCGGCAGACCGAAGCTTCAGTTGCTGGGGATCGTAAAGAATGAGGCCGCTCACCCCCGGTTCGCGCTTGAGGAACTCGCCCCAGCGCTCAAGAGTCATGACCTCGATTTCCACGCCCGGTGCCGCCTGGTGTAAGCCCTCGATGACGGGAAGGAAAAACAGAAGGTCGGAGAGACGACCGGAATCCACCAAAAGGATGCGCGAAAGCTTGTCCAGATCGCCGTCCAGACGGAAAAGCTTTTCCCGAGGTGAATAGCCGAGGGTCTTCAGGAGCAGACGTCCGGCAGGGCTTTTTAGAATGCTGGCTGCCATGCGCTCGCCTATTTCCCTCCGTATTGCCTCTCGTAGTAGTCGCGATACTCTCCGCTGAGAATTCGCTCCCACCACTCACGATTGTCCAAGTACCAATCGACCGTGGACGCCAGACCCTCGGCGAACTCGACCTGCGGCCGCCAGCCCAGCTCTTGCTGCAGTCGCGTGGAATCCATGGCGTAGCGCCGGTCGTGCCCGGGGCGGTCGGTGACATATTCGATAAGATCCCGGGGCCGACTCAGGCGATAGAGAATGCTCTCCACGATGTGAAGGTTCGCCTGCTCATTGTCTGCGCCCACGTTGTAGACGCGTCCCAGCTCGCCCTTTTCCAGAATGATCCTTAGGGCGCGATTGTGGTCGTCCACATGAATCCAGTCACGCACATTGAGGCCATCTCCGTAAACCGGTAATTTTTCGCCCTGGCTGGCTCGCTGGATCATGAGGGGAATGAGCTTTTCGGGGAATTGGTAAGGACCATAATTGTTGCTGCAGCGGCTGAGGACCACGGGAAAACCGAAGGTTCGATGGTAGGCGATGCAAAGCAGATCCGCCGCAGCCTTGCTTGCGGAATAGGGACTGGACGGATCCAGCGGCGTGTCTTCGCGAAAGAGCCCCGTCTCGCCCAAGGATCCATAGACCTCGTCGGTGGAGACCATGAGGAATCGGCCTTCACCCTGGGACCAGGCGGTTCTCGCAGCTTCAAGCAGAACTTGCGTTCCCGTCACGTTGGTTTGGACGAAAACACTTGGGCCTGAAATGCTGCGATCCACGTGGCTTTCTGCGGCGAAATGCACCACACTGTCGATCTCGTAGTCCTCGAAAAGTTTTGCGACAAGCTCGCCATCGGCGATGTCGCCCTTCACGAATTGGTAACCTTCGTCCGACTCCAGGCTCACTAAATTTTCCAGATTACCCGCATAAGTGAGCAAGTCGAAATTGAGGATAGACCTGCCCGGCTCTTCCAGGCGCATCTGGCGAATAAAATTACTGCCGATGAAACCGCAGCCGCCGGTGACGAGAGTAAAAGGCATCAACCGTCCTTCCGGTCCCAATCGTAGGGAATGTCGTTGTCGTGCGGGTCGCAGCGAATCTCGTCGGGGTTTTTGTAGTCGTAGTGCCTGTTGGGCGTGTTGATCACCAGGCTCATCTCCTGGCCAATGCACTTCCAACCATGATAGACACCATTGGGAACACGTACCAAAATGGGCTTCTGCTCTCCCAGGAATATCTCCTGAACTTCACCCTTGCTGGGGCTGTTCTCACGTCCATCGTATAGCGCGAGTTTGATCATGCCTTTCACACAAACGAAGTGATCCACCTGATGCACATGATAGTGCCAGCCCTTGACCACGCCGGGATAGGTTGCCGAAATGTAGCACTGTCCGAACTTTTCGAAAAAAGGATCGTCATCGCGCATCATCTCGCAGAGATAGCCGCGCTCGTCGGGAATCTGTTTCAATTCCTTGATCACCACGCCGTCGATCAAAACAGCCTCCCCTGTTCTTCGCCCACAAGATCTTGGGCCTGTGTGAGGGATTCGAATGTTCCCGCGTCGGTCCACCATCCGCCCAGGCTACCGTGACTTAGCTTGCCCAGGCGAATGTACTCGTTGTTCACATCCGAGATCTCGAGTTCGCCGCGGGCCGAAGGCCGAAGCGTGCGAATGATGTCAAAAACATCGAAGTCAAAAAAGTAGATACCCGAAACGGCTAAATGGCTCTTCGGCTTCTTGGGTTTTTCCTCAATGGAGATAACTCGATCGCCGTCGATTTGGGCCACGCCGAAACGATGGGGATCGCTCACCTCCTTCAACAGAATCCGCGCGCCGTCTCCCTGTTCGGCATAAGCCTTAACCTCTTCGGCGAGAGAATCCTCGAAGATATTGTCTCCCAGAATCACGCAGCAGGGATCGCCGTGACAAAAATTTTCGGCCAGGGAAAGGGCCTGGGCGATGCCCCCCGCCTCGTCCTGAACTTTGTAGGTAAGTTTGCAGCCTATTTCTCGGCCGCTGCCCAGCAGGGCAACAACATCACCCATATGCTCGGTGCCGGTGACGACCAGGATTTCTTCAATGCCGCTCTCGATGAGCTTTGCGATGGGATGGAAGATCATGGGCACACGACCCACAGGCAGTAGATGTTTGTTGGTAACCTTGGTCAGAGGGAAGAGCCGGCTGCCGGTGCCTCCCGCCAGAACGATACCTTTCATACTCGATCCTTCCTCATCGCTTACCGCTTCGGTAGATGATTCGCTCTTCCAGGTCGATCACACGCAGGGAGTCGGCCTGCATCTGCTCGAGAATTTCGTCGGGAACGATGCGCACGCGCACTGAATCGGCCGGCGGACTGCTCCAGACCAGCGCCACGGTAGGCGCTCCGCTGATATTGCGCAGGGAGTGAATGCTACCGGCCGGCACCTGAAACATGCGTCCCGGCGAGTACTCTTCCTCCAGGCCGTCGTGAATCAATTGCCCCCAGCCACGCCAGATGTAGATCCACAGATCGCTGTAGGGATAGTAGCAGGGCCAAGCTTCTTCCCTCACCTGAAGTAACGAGAGTGAAAGCAATGAGTCCACACTGAAGATGTCCGTCCAGCTTTCGTCTTCGTTCTCGGCAAGAGGTGAACTTCGTAGAAGATCCTGCAGGCCCATGTTCATGAAGGGCAGATCGCGCGGCGGAGAAATGGGCCAGGCCTCGCCCATCGAGTCGGGTGCGGCTTGGAGCAATGAGTCGGACCAAAATCCGCCACCTTGGATCTGCAGGGAATCGGGGCCATCTCCATAGAGAGAATCCAACCAACCGTATCCCTGCTGCCGCGCACGACGAAGGCTGTCGCGAGTGGCCGGCTCCTGATCCAGTGCTTCGAGGTCGAAGAGTTCCATGTCCTCGGGACTGAGGGAGGTTTCATCCTCCCGCCCTTCCTGCGCGAACAAGCCCGCCGCCAACAGCAGGCTCAAAGCCAACGCCAATGTCGATTTCCGGTAACGCGTCATGCCTCTTCCATTCCTAAAGCTGATCCGAATATCGGTGCTCGGGCGGCGCGCCCATTTGCATCAATTCCCGCACTACGTTTCGCACCAGTTCGGATTTGCGTGCGTGCGGAAGAAAGGCGCTCTTAAAGCCATTGAGAACGATGGTATGGATGGCCTCGACGCTCAGATCGAAGGCCTCCGCCGCCAACTCGAATTCGTCGGTAACCGTGGTATCTGAAATGAGACGATTATCCGTATTCAAAGTGACACGCAAATCGAGGTCAAGATATTTCCCGAATGGGTGCTGCCGGATGTCCTGAACCGCTCCCGTGTCCAGATTGCTGGTCAGGCACATTTCCAGGGGAATACGGTGATCATTGACGAAACGCAATAGGTCCGCATCCTCTCCCAGGCGAACTCCATGGCCAATGCGATGAGCGCTGCAATAGTGCAGGGCCTGGGATATGGAGGCTGGCCCAAAAGCCTCTCCCGCATGGAGGGTCGAATTCAGATTGTTGTTCTGCACAAAGTAAAATGACTCGATATGTTCTTTGGCAGGATAGTCCTTCTCGGCGCCGGCCAGGTCGAAGGCCACCACTCCGAGATCTCGGTATTCCAGGGTGGCCTGGGCCAGTTCCATGGAACTCTCCGGCGGCATGTTACGAATTCCACAGAGGATCTGCCCGGCGATGATGCCGGTTTCCTTTTCCGCCCTGTCCAGGCCCCGGGCTACGGAGGAAATGATCTCCCCGAAGTCCATGCCTCGTTCACGATGAAGCAGAGGGCTGTAGCGCATTTCGATGAGACGCACATTTTCCTCGGCCGCATCAATCGCCAATTCGTAGGCCGTACGCTCCAGAGCTTCCGCCCATTGCATCACCGGCAGGGTGTACATGAAGGCGCGCAGGTAACGCACTAGGCTGCGGTCGCCGTCACCCATTTGTGTGGCCTCACGAATTTCCTCTTCGGAGCTGAGGCCCAGATCCACTTTTCCTTCCCTAGCGAGTTCCAAGAGAGTGGCCGGGCGGATGGATCCATCCAGATGAACATGCAGGTCGGTTTTGGGAAGTTCTTTGAGCCAATGCCGATCAATCTTCATTCAATTCTCTTTCTCGTTCTCGTCCTCTTCAGGCAGGTTGAAATACTCTTCCTCGAAAAGCTGTCGATATGAGGCCTTGGCCTCGAAATCGGTGGGTGCGTCCTCTTCGCGTCGAGCTAAAACTCCGCGTTCCACCAATTCGAAAACCATGAAGCCGAAATCGCTTCCGTCGCGAACGCCCCAGGATTCGAATACCATGGCTGATGTGGGACCATAGAGATCGGAGGCATGCTCCCGAATTCCCTCAAGAAGCTCCTGCCCCGACACATGCCCCTCCCGCTGATACCGAATACGCGTACGCTCAAGGGCGTCGAGCAGGAAGCGATAGGCCTCCCCCGGGAATCTCAGATCTTCAACCCTGTCTCGACTCAAGGGACCACCTCCGGCGCCTTGCTATTCACTTCCATGAGCGAATGGAAGAGCACTTCGTAACGATCCACCACTTTTTCACGGGCGAAGAGTTCAAGCACTCGATTTCGCCCCGCTTCGCCTTGGTCGCGTCTCAATTTTTTGTCAGCAACCAGACGATCGCAGGCAACCACCCAGGCTTGCAGATCTTCGGGATCTAAAAGTTCGCCACCCTCGCCGGAAATCAGGACCTCGTTGGGACCGCCTACATTGGTCACCAACACGGGAACACCGCAGCTCATGGCTTCCAGAGGCGCCAGGCCGAAGGACTCATGCGCGCTGGGCACCATGAAGACATCGGCCAGGGGCAGCAGGGATTCCATATCGTCCCAGGCTCCCAGGAATCTAACGCGATCTTCGATACCCATCTCGCGAACCATGTGTTCCATGGAAGCCAGTTCGGGCCCGTCGCCTGCCAGAACCAATACGCTTTTGTCCCGGTTTTTCAGTTGATTGAAAACTTCCAGCAAGAAGGGCGCGCGCTTCACGGGTCGGAAATTGGAAGCGTGGAGCAGAATGACTTCATCGTCTTTCGCGAATCGGCGGCGCATTTCCATGTCGCAACCGGGACGGAAACACTCGGTATCCACGAAATTGGGAATAGTCTGGATGGATTTGTCCGTTTCGAAAATGCGCCTTGTTTCGGAAGTGAGCCAATCGCTCACCGCGGTAACCGCGTCACTGCTCTCAATGCAGTAGCGTGTAATGCGATGGTAACTCGGGTGCTTACCTACCAGCGTGATATCGGTGCCGTGAAGTGTGGTCACCACAGGTATGCAGCGCTTGCACATGTCGCGAGCCAAGATAGCGCTGGCCGCGTGTGGAATGGCATAGTGCACGTGAAAGAGATCCAGATTATGGAAATGCGCCACCTGATGCATCTTCACGGCCAGGGCCAGGGTGTAGGGCGGATAATCGAATAGAGGGTAATCCGCCGTTTCCACCAGATGCACGTGCAGACCCTCATGCATCTCGCTTAGTCGATAAGGCCGAGCAGAACTGATGAAATGAATCTCATGCCCCCGCCGGGCCAATTCAATTCCCAGTTCCGTGGCCACGATTCCGCTGCCGCCGGCCTTTGGATAGCAAACGATGCCGATGCGCAAAGGATCACTCATCACTCAGCTTCCTTTCCCCCGGCAGAAGCGCCGATACCGATTCGATGCGAAGCAACTCCACCGCCCGGAAGGGTTCGGCATAGTCGCAGCCTGCCAGCTCACCAAAGTAGCGATCGCGCGCACGAATGGCTTCGAGAAAGGCCGGATCGTTGATAAGGGTCGCTGCCTGGCCATCCCGACGAATGAACTGGCTGGCGTAGGCGCGAAGGGAAGCTTCCTTCTTCTCGCGAACGGCCCCCACATCCACCACAAAATCGGGACGAAAGAGCCGGCGCTCCATGGTTTCGTATACCACCCTCGGCCGACTGGGCGCGCCATCCGCCTCGAAGTGTGCGAGTCCGGCCAGGAATACGCCTTCGCGCAACAACAGGTGGGCCTGGTCGTGATCCGGATGACGATTTTCCCGCGCGGGAATGATGAGAAGCTCGGGCGCCAGTTTCCTTAGCCATTCCACCACGCTTCGACGCTGATTCATATCTCGAGCGTTGAGGCCGCCGTCAGGCAGTGCCGCCTGGTATCTCTCGCCCACACCCAGTATGTGTCCCGCCGCAGCAGCCTCGGCCCTGCGGAGCTCGGGGTCCCCGTTGGATCCCATCTCTCCGCGGGTCAGATCCAGAATGGCCGTCTCATGCCCCTCTGCCGCTGCCAAGGCCAGGGTGCCGCCGCAGGCAATTTCCACGTCGTCGGGATGGGCTCCGCAAGCCAGGATTCTCATGGGCTTTCCTCTCCGTGCAGAATCAATCGATGGTAGTGCTTTTGCCCCCAGGCTTCCAGGTGAACTTCCGCCAGTTCAAGGAGCTTTTCTACCTGAGCCAGGGGATTCCCAGGCTCCAGAAGCGGGCTCGACTCTCTCCCGCCCGGGCCAGGCTTCTTTCGATCCAATTCCCAGGCTCCGGCCGCATCCAGCCGGGGCCAGAGGCGCGGAAAGGGAGCATCCATCAGCTCAAAAGCCGCACGAATTTGATGATGATAGAGCCACTCCGATGGGCCGAGCACCACGCCTTCCACCGGCAGCACGATGTTTTGGAGCATGGGACGAAGCAAGACGTTGGGAGAGAGGTCGCTCTGCGCCTCCGACAGTCGCCGCTTCAGAGCTTCGACATAGTCTTCGGCGGGTGGCAGACGGCGGCGCCCCTCTTTCAGAAAGAAAAGGGCTCGCTCGCCAATACCCCGGCGAAGGGGTCGACCCAAGCCTTCGCCCTCCAATTTATCGCCTTCCTGATCTACCGAAGCGGCACATTCAGAGCGTCGCTCCAGGTAGCGTTGCCATAGCGGTTTTGCGCTCTCGGCCAAGGCCGGGGCTCTTCCCTCAAGAACAAGAAGCCCATCATCCGCGAATAGCTCTGCCATGATGCGGCCATGGAAGTGTCCCAGATCTTCATCCTGGCCGGGCTTGAAGGGCGCTTGGGTAAATTTATCCAGCTCGCCGAATGCAGCCGCTATTGGCAGCTCACCGACGCGCCGTCCCTTGCGCTCCAAGGAAGCGGGCAAGGAAATGCGCAGGGCGGACCGATCTTTGCGGTTGAGGTACTGTCCCGCGGCTTCGTCGAAGTCGCTATCGTCGCTACCGTTCCAGAAAACAGGAACCAAAGACTCATCGCGACGCGCCAGCGCCACTGCCGTGGCAGTTTTCTGCAGGGTCAAACCCAGGGGCATAGGGAAACATGGCTGCTGTCCCGTAATGATGACCCGCGCCTCGCCGCGTGACAATCGGTTCAGATTTTCACGTGCCGCAGGTGATGCGGCAAACTCGGCCAAGGCTTCGCGCAAAGCTGTCTGAGGCACGAAAGTTTCACTCTCGGTGAACTCGCCTTCGAAAGGCCTCACTGCGGGCAGATCCCGCCGGGACAAATTCACGACCCTGCCTTTTCAAACAGTAGAATGAGTCGAGGGCTATCTTCTTCTCGATACCCGTGACCGGTATAGCTACCCCAACTATTGCGAAGCGTGAATCCCTGCGCCTCGGTGGCGGCCAGAATATCCTCTCGCCAAAATTGTCGCACACTTTCCTCGTAGCGTAAAGTTTCCTCGCCGCTTT
>JACKQG010007542.1_pt1 | contig 10900 bp, 8 predicted proteins | sample 8237621 | NCBI WGS metagenome assembly JACKQG01 (sample SAMN15677084, study PRJNA649215) | marine metagenome | biome: marine; feature: Black Sea; material: saline water; isolation source: suspended particulate matter (SPM) from the Black Sea western gyre | collected 2013-06-09/2013-06-10 | depth... | reverse complement strand
AATTTTTTTTCATATTTTTTTCTTTTTTTCCTATCTTATAAATTAACATTTTTTATTAAACTTTACCTATCATAAGACATTAACATATTTGAGATTAAATCCATCCTATTTATGACATTAGCAATAGTATAAATACCTAATTTTGACATTAACATTTAAAATAAACCTATTTTATCTAAGAGGATCTGCCTTCGGCATGAAAAGTTTACATATTTAATAAAAAACCGCATAGACATAATCCTCCAGTCCCTATTTATCAGGACGCCCCTATATAGTGGAGAGATGTTGGATAGGAACGAGATGCTCCTTTACTGTATAGATGCTATGATATTGAATAGCTTTACGCACTGCTCTTTCCAGCGCATAAATATCAAATGGCTTTTCAAAATATTCAACTACACCAAGTTGCCTGCCTATTCTTCTAACATCTTCTGTTATTATACCGCTCATTATAATAGCTGGGCTTGTATTTGACTCTTTTCTGACATCTTTTAGAAAGTTCATTCCATTACCATCAGGCAGTTTCAAATCAATTAAGAAAAGGTCAATCTCAGAACTATTCCCGTTATAAATACTTATCGCTTCTTTTAATGAGCCACCACCAAGGGAATCCATTCCATTTTCTTGGAGGAATTCCATAATACAATTTCTAAAATCAGTATTATCTTCAATGATTAATATTTTATGTTTCATTCTTTTCTTTAAACTCGACTCGGGTTCATTGAACTTTTTCACAAATAAAAAAAGGACGCTACTTTCGTTACGTCCTGTTCAGAGGTATCACTACATCCAATCTCCAAGGCATAAGAAAGTGCGTCCGTATTGGACACATTCTTTCTATTTGCTCCAGGGATTCAAAAGATTGGCGATTTTCTGAACAGAACAAATCAAAAAATGCTATAAGATTTTTATTTTAATTAAGTTATCTAAGTCATTGTTTTCTCCATAATAAAAAAAGGACGCTACTTGCTTTCTGTCCTGTTCAGAGGTATCGCCATACCTAATCCCCAAGACAAAAGAAAGTGCGTCCGTATTGGACGCATTCTTTCTATTTGCTCCAGGGATTCACAAAATTGGCGATTTTCTGAACAGAACAAATCAAAAAAATGCTAAAGATTTCTATTTTTTACTTTAATTTAGTCAGCTAGGTCATTGTCTTCTCCATTTATATCTTTATATAAATAAATCCTTTGAAAGCAATTAATATCTTTCAATTTTTTGTGCATCATTTTTATTTTTGTCAAAAAAAACCCTTCAAAATTTCCTTGTCAAGTTTTTTTTTATTTTTTTTTATTTATACCCCCAAAATTTTCAAATAAATTGTTTTATTTTAATAAAAAAAGAAAATAATGTGAGGAAACCCACGTCCCCAATTAAGCCCGTTCCTGGTCACCGAGATTCCCAATTAAATTGGGAACGGGAAGCTCAGGAATTGGGGGTTGAAACAGTTACAAAAATTCTTTGGATTTTAGTTACCACAAATAATCAGTCAGTAGACGGAGTAAACATTTGTCCAAAGGATCTACCTTCGGGATGATGGGTTTCTTTCGTAAACAAATTTTCCACCTTAAATCTTCTATAACTCCTTTATCTGTAAAAAACTACTGAATTCTATATTAAATTTTTGGGGGTATCCCTGTTTAGAATGTAAGAAGAGTTTCAGTCCTTATGCCAGTAGCTCTCAAGATGCCAATAAACACTAAATGGAAACATCACATATTTCGCTTTAATTGGAAGCCGTAACTCATCGTCAGAAAACCAAAGAATCAGATGGTGTTTCTCATTAACAAGATTGTTTGTCAAAATATCTGTGCGAGAAGAATTGTTTTTTGAAATTTGCTTAAATTCAACAAAATATTTCAAGGTTTTATATTCCTTTTCTGAAAAATCTAAAATATCTCTCCCTAAATATGAAAATTTCACTTTCCAAATATTGCAATTTGCGAAACAAAAAAGCGAACAATCAGTTTTCTGCCCAGCAAATCTGATATGAAAAAGGGCTGAAAAAATGTCATAAATTTCATTGAAATCCGCAACTGGACTTATAGTTTTTTCAGTTCCTTTGAGTAAATCTTTGATTATTACAGATGAATTTTTTGAATTGAAAAGAATCAGTTTTTTCTCTTTGAAATCTCCTTGCAAAATGTTTTTCTCATATTTTTTAGGAAGGAAATCATTTTCACAAACAGATAAATATTGATTATCAATTTTGTAAAATGCGGTAACTATACTTCTTGAAGAAGCGTTTACAGAAATATTTTGTATTGAATCTATTTTTGTCAAACTTATCTCTGCACTGGACATTGGTAAAGATAGGTAAGTAATATTCACTTTAAACTTTTCCACAACTTCAGATATACAATCTTGAAACAGAAAAAGGGGAAGAATTATACTCAATAGATGTATAAAAAGTTTATATTTCAAATTCATTAAACATTAGGCACTTAAAAAATAAAACTTACCAACAAGTTGTCGTGAAATTTTTCAATTAAATGACAAATATCAAATATCTAATTTCTAATAAAATTTCAAATTTACCCCGTTAGATAATTTTGTTAGGTGAAAAATTTAAAATATGACAAAATGAATATCTAACGGGGTGAACTATAAATAAAAAAATGGATACTGAAAAATCTTACCTGCCTGAGGTATACAGGCTTGATAAGCAGCTGAGTTGTGATGAATTATGAACGATTAGACATTTGAGCTTTGGCATTTTATTTGACATTAGAAATTAGGATTTTGTAATTATTAGTCTTATTATAGATTAATATTTTCCTCTTTGGTTCTGCCTGCCCTGTTAAATTTTCTTTTCTATTTAACTGGGGGCTTGTCCAGGTTAGGATTTCAGGCAACATTTTTTAGTTAAAGTTGAATTTTTTATGAATCAGAACCTTTCAAAATTTTGAGATTCACTGAATCTATCCGTTGCCCATCTAATTTTTCTATTGAGAATCTAAATTTTTCGTTGAAAAGTTTAATCTCTCCCTGTTGTGGAATTTCACCAAAAAGGTCGTAAATAAATCCGGAAAAAGTATCAAATCTATCATCAATTTCCAATCCAAACTTCTCGTTGAGTTCATCAATATCAGCCAAACCACTTAATAGATATTCATTATTATTGATTTTTTTTATATCAATTTTTTCTACATCTGTTTCATCTAATATCTCACCAACAATTTCCTCTAAAACATCTTCAAGAGTAACAAGTCCAGAAGTTCCCCCATATTCATCCACTACAACAGTCATATGGATTTTATTTTTACGGAAATAACTGAGCAGATAACTTAACTTCATATTTTCTGGGATAAAATAACAACTTCGTATAATATTTTTTATTCTCATTTTTGACATAGGTTTGATAGAAGTTGACTGGCCTTCTACAGATAGATTTTTAGTATTAACATCAATGTTAAGAATAATATCTTTACTATAAACCAAACCAATTATATTATCAATATTACCTCTATAAATTGGAATTCTTGAGAAGCCAGATTGTTTTATTGTATTTATTAGTGTTTCAATACCATCTTCAATTTCAACAGCAGTGACATCAACTCGTGGAGTCATTACTTCTTTGACCTTTGTATCAGAAAATTCAAATGCACTGTTAAGCATTTCCCTTTCTTCTTTTTGTATATCAATCAGCTCAGGATTAGTATCCTTCACGATGTTTTTAATATCTTCTGTTGTAACTTTTAATTCTGAATCAATTAGTTGATACTTTTTGTTATGGGTAAAAATGTATGCAATCATTTCTAAAATTTTTACAATTGGGAATAGCACAATCTTAAATGTCCAAATTGGGATTGAAATTATTGTAGAATATTTTTCTGCAAATTGAATTGCAAATGTTTTTGGTAGAATTTCTCCAAAAACTAAAATTATTACTGTAACCAAAAGAATTTCAATAGTTATAGCAAGTGATTGTGATATCAGGTTGAAATTTTCACTAATCTGAAGAGCAATAACAACTGATATAGAAGCAAAGGTAATATTTACAATTGTATTTCCAAGCAGGATAGTTATGAGCAACTGTTGAGGATTTCTGAGCAGTTTTGGTATCAGGCGTTTACTTATGCCTTTTGCATTTTCTAACTTCTTACGATACATTTTAGAGAGCGAAAACAATGCGCTCTCTGAGGATGAAAAAAAAGCAGAAAGAATAAGAAAAATTACAAGAATAATAATCTTCCCAAACATTTATATCTCCATTTTTCAAGCAGTATTTATATAATACTTAGTTTTCTCTTCCATTTCTTTGGCTTTCTTTTTTTTATTATGAGTATAACCAATCAGGTGTAATATTCCATGAATCATCAGCCTTTCAACTTCATTCTGTAAAGATACATCATAGTATTTAGATTGTTCTTTTGCTTTGTCAAGAGAGATGTAAACATCACCTAAAATAGAAATTGTATTTGGAAAACCATCTTTATCAAATTGGAATGAAAGCACATCTGTCGGGTTGTTCAGGTTTTTATATTCCTTATTAAGTTCTTGCAAATTTTTATTATTTGTAATAATAATGCTCAATCTGGAATCAGGACTAATATTTTCATTTTGAAATATCAGATTAATTATACTTTTTAATCTCTTTACATTAATATTACTTTTTTCTAAACTAATAATTTGCTGATTATTCTCGTACATTTATTTTAACTTTGTATTAAACTCAGGAAAAACAAGAATATATAAAATAGAAAATTTTATTCTAGTTTAATATTTTCCCTTGAAAATTGATTAACCACAAAGGACACAAAGCAAACACAAAGGACACAAAGAAAATAATATAACAACATTAATCAATGGAAATAACATTTTCATGCTCCTTTGTGTCCCGAGTTTCTTTCGGGACATGTATGTTTCATCTGTAAATCCTTTTTTTGCCACGATCCCCAATTAAATTGGGGACACGAACTAACCCCATTAGATAGCAAGCATCTAACGGGACAGGCACGAACAAAATCTTATTCATAAAATTAAACTTTTTTGAATTATTAATAATTTTCATACTCCTTTGCGTCCCGATTATCGGGACATGTATGTTTCATATGTAAATATCACACAGATTACACACCCCGTCTCCCGATCCCAGTTAAATAGAAAAAACAGATTTAACGGGACAGGTAAATCGGGATCCACCCCTCTCCCCGAGAAAAATCGGGATTTCGCTTCGCTCAACAAGAGGGGATTTATTTGATTCCCCTCTAATAAGAGGGGTCTTCCCGACTTGTCGGGGAGGGGGTGTGTTATTTTCATCATCCTTTGCGTCCCGAGTTTTTTTCGGGACATGTGTGTTTCATCTATGTGGGATATACTATCCTTTTCTGATATATACCCACCAATATTGGCATAATACTTTCTTGTATTATCTTAAGTTCTTGCAGCGAGATACTTGATTCTGATAACTGCTCTGTTTTTACTAATTTATTGATAACTTTACGAACCGTATCTTTTATTTCATCATAAGCAGGATTATCAAGAGATTTTGTAGAAGATTCTACAATATCAGCTATCATAACGATTGCTGATTCTTTAGATTGAGGTTTGGGACCATTATAATAGAAATCTTCTTTGTTTATCTTTTCTCCATCATTTTTTGATTGCTTGTAAAAATAACTAATTTGAGAAGTACCATGATGTTGTTGGATAATATCAATAATCCCTCTTGGAATATGATTTTCTTTTGCTAATTTCACACCATCTTCAACATGCCTTTTAACAATTTTGGCGCTATCAGAAGAACTTAGATTATTATGTGGATTGTCAATATCTGTTACATTTTCAATAAAATACTCAGGATTTTTAGTTTTACCAATATCGTGATAATAACTACTAACTCGTGCAAGAAACGAATTGGCATCAATTGACTTGGCGGCAGCTTCTGCAAGATTTCCAACTATTATACTATGGTGATAGGTTCCGGAAGCAACTTCAGATAATCTTTTCAAAAGTGGTCTGCTAAAATCACCCAACTCAAGAAGATGTATATTTGTAATGACTGGTAATCGTTGCTCAATAGGGGCTAACAAGACCATACTTCCTATCAGTGAAATCACAACACCAAAAAACCCCCATTTCATATCAGGAAGTACAGAAAGGAATTTTTCTGATTTTATTGCACAAAAAAGGAGGGTTAGTAACACAAAAAAAATCAGCATATAAAAAGTAGCATTATAAAAATCTCCTCTACTTCTGGGATTGGTTAAGACAAGTACAGCACTTGTTCCTGAGAATGCAATAATGAACGATGTCGTAAAATTCCAGTTTAGAATTCCAATGAAGAGAAAAAAATTAACCAGACCAAAAATAATAGCAGCAGGCACATTAACCAGAAATGCAAGAAGTATAATCGGCATTCCAAATGGAACAATGTACGGAGATATGTCTGCAACAGTTTGAACTACAATTAATAAAAATGTTAAAACTATTGTAAAAATTAATGATATTCTCAATAATGAAACTGTTGCCAACATCTGTGGCTGAAAAAAGTAGAAAAATATTATAAACAGAGAAAGAACAAGAACAATATATATAAATTGTGAAATTTCAGAAATTATATATTCTTTTTCTTCCAGGTCTTTATCTATATTTTCTCGGGCTAACTCTAATGCTCGCAACTTACGATAAATATCCTCTGTTATCTTTTGATGTTCCTGAATAATCAGCTCATTCTTAAGAACTTCACTAACAATATGTGGAACAGATGCACGGGCTTGCTCTACTGCTTTTTGAGTTCTCTTTTCATCAAAAATAACATTCTCTATAATAAACATATCTAATAATTCCCTCAATAAGGTTTCCCACTTTTTATCTTTTACAAGTTCTTTGTTATTTTCTATAAAGTACTCTTTTGCCCGTTCTGTTGTTAATAATTCATTAGTTAATAATTCCCTCTCAATGCCTGTATCTGTAATTAAAATTTTATTTTTGGAGGGTTGATTAATTACAATTCCTTTCTCCTGGAGTATTCCCACCTTTTTAAAGAGTTGCTCATATAAGAACTGTCTATCTTTTTTTATTGAAAGAATTGAAAAACTCGGATAAGAAAGTGTAAATCCTTTTTTAGATAGTTGAGCGATTTTCTCAGAGTCGGAAATGGTTATGTTAACAATTTTTTCAAATTCATCAAAAAATCTATTAATATTTTCTTGTGCTTTAAAGGTCGCATCACTTGAAAAATTATATCTTGGAAGAACTTTCTGCTCGGCTACTTTTTGTCTTTCTGCAAGTATCTTTTCATCTTGATAAATAAAAAAATTAAATGGGGCTACGATGGTTTTATTCGATATCTGACCAACATCAAATACTGTTTTTCTAAGAAGAATATCTTTGCGAGTGAAAAAAAAGTTACACGCATAGATAATTACAGCAGTAATAAAAACAGCCACAAATGCTTGAGAGATTCTTTTGGTTGAAATATATGTTTTCATTTATTGATTAGTCCTAATGTTTGACAAAAAGGTTCTAATACAAAAAGGACTTACCCCTATCCTGTGAAGAACATTTTTCAGGAAAATAGTGTTTCATCGCTTGGAAAAGCATTTATAAATTTTTTATATTTAAACCAGAAATATAATTAGACTTTAAAAATATAATATTAAATATTAATGAGTTTACTATAAAAACCATTAAAATGGTTAAAATGTGCTTATTGGGTTCTATTACCCACAACTAAAGTTGTGGGCTAACTTGCTATTTCTCATAGGCTTAGCCCACAGTTTCAACTGTGGGTAGAATGTTAAAAAACACATTTCTAACCCCTTTAGGGGTTTTTAGAGCGGACTCATTAATAAATAATTATCTTATTTCTTGTCAAGTATAATATAATAATTTGCATACACCCAATATATAAATTTCCACTTATCTTTCCGATATTATACAAGACAATGTTAACTATTACGAGTAAAAAACTTGATAATATTATTATCCATTTTTGATTTTGGATGTAATTATTGATTGTTGTTCAAGAAATGAATATAATAAGTTACGGGTTACGAGTTACGGGTTACGGGTTACGAGTTACGGGTTACGGGTTACGAGTTACGGGTTACGGGTTAAGATTTATCTACCATAAACTTATGTGTCAGGAAAAAAGGAAATTCCTATGCAATTAAATTATAAGAATTCAAAAGCAATAACAGATTAAGTATTAATTAAGGAAATAATATGGGAAATGAGAAAAGTAGTAATTTGCTGACAGTTATAACAGTTTCCATTGCAATTTTTCTTACAAATATGGATATAAGCATAGTCAACATCGCTCTTCCGACTTTATCTAAAATTTATAATGTAGACACGAGTGAAGTCTCAAGAGTTATCCTTATGTATCTCTTATCAATGGTAAGTTTTTTACTTGTATGTGGAAAATTAAGTGATATTAAGGGTTCAGAAAGAATATTTAAATATGGATTTGCTGTATTTACCATTTCTTCTTTACTATGCTCTCTTGCCCCAAACTTACATTTCTTAAATATTTTTAGATTCGCACAGGGAATTGGTGGTGCGATGCTTCTTGCTACTTTTGGTGCCATTGTGGTAAAATATTTACCTGCTGATAAGAGAGGAAGAGCATTTGGGTTTATTATTGTTTTCGGAGGTGTTGGGTATGCCTTAGGAGCTCCTGTAGGAGGACTATTAATTCAATATCTTAGCTGGAGATGGATATTTCTTATTAATATACCAATCGGAATAGGTGCAATGTTTTTAGCTAATTCTGTCTTAAATAAAAAAAATCCAACAACACCCTTGAAAAATAAATTTGATATACTTGGGGCTTTGTTAAGTTTTGTGGGGCTTATATCATTTCTCTATATGTTAAACTCGGGGAAGGATGCTGGATGGTTATCATTAAAATCTGTAACACTATTTTTTGTCTCAATATTATGTTTTATTTTATTTATCTTTCAGGAAAAAAAATTTCCTTCTCCTATTATGGATATTACTGTTTTTAGAAATAAGCATCTTGCTTTTGGTTTACTTACAATCATTTTTGCTATAATGATATTAGGCGGGATGAATTTCCTCTTTCCTTTTTTCTTTGATTTTGTAAGGAAATTAAGTCCTGGTCAAACTGGATTATTATTAATGATTTTTCCCCTTACCACAACTCTTGTGAGTCCGGTGTCAGGATATTTCTCTGATAAGAAAAGTCCAAAACTCATCTGTTGCCTTGCTATGATTTTTCTTACTATATCCTGCATTCTATTTTTCTTTTTTAATATTGAACGAACCTATTATTTTATAATATTTTCATTTATTATTTTTGGAATTTCTGTTGCTATGTTTTCTACATCAAACACAACACTTATTATGAGCCATGCCACAGCCGGTAATGAGGGGATGTTATCTGCTTCTTTAAGTGTTTTTACAAAACTCGGCTCAGCAATAGGTATTAGTTTTTTTGAAATAATTTATTCACTTAAATTTACTAATAAGGCGGATTTTATTGTTCAAACTAATAAAATTGTTGACGGATTTAGAAATGCAGCTCTCTTTGGGGTAGTAGTGGGTATTTTAGGTGTTTTAGCCGCTATAATTTCTAAAGAAAAGAGATAAAGTTTACATTTACACAACAGTCAATTCCGTTTCTGGGTCAAAGAAATGGACTTTTTTCATATCAATTACAATGTCTATCTTTTCACCCATCACAGGTTCTTCTTTAGGCTCAAGTCTTCCGGTAAAAGTTGTATGACCTGTAATGAAAAGCACTACATATTCAGAGCCAAGTGGTTCAACGACCTCAACCTTTGCTTCAATTAAAGCAGGAATTTCTGCATTGGTAGAATAAGGTTTGTGATATATATCTTCCGGGCGAATACCTATTGTTATTTCCCTGTCAGTATACTTCTCAAGGTGGTCTAAAAATTCATCTGGGATTAAAACTGAAAAGCTTCCTTCATCAAAATATAACTTACCATTTTTTTTATTAAGCTTTCCATCAAAGAAGTTTATTGCAGGACTTCCGATAAACCCTGAGACAAATTTATTACTGGGCTGATTATATATGTGGATTGGGGAGTTGGTTTGATGTATCTCGCCATCTTTCATTACAACAATCTTATCACCCATAGTCATAGCTTCTATCTGGTCATGTGTAACATAGATAATAGTAGTTTGTAATTTTTTATGAAGTTTAATAATTTCTGCTCTCATCTGGACTCTAAGTTTTGCATCTAAATTAGAGAGCGGTTCATCAAATAGAAAGACCTTAGGTTGACGGACTATTGCTCTTCCCAGAGCAACACGCTGCCTTTGACCACCGGAAAGCTGTTTTGGTTTTCTATTCAGAAGCTCTCCAATACCAAGTAATTCTGCTGTCATCTCTACTCTTCTGTGAATTTCTTTCTTGGGTGTCTTACGCAACTTCAATCCAAATTCCATATTTTGATATACTGACATATGAGGATATAATGCATAGTTTTGGAACACCATTGCAATATCTCTGTCCTTTGGAAGCACATTATTTACAAATTTGTCACCGATAAAAATTTTACCTTTGGAAACTTCTTCCAGACCAGCTATCATTCTAAGAGTTGTTGTCTTTCCACAACCTGAAGGTCCAACCAAGACCACAAATTCCTTATCTTCAGCAATAAGACTAACATCTTTTACTGCTTCAACACTATTATCGTATATTTTTGTAATTTTATCCAAAACGACTTTTGACATAGTTCGTTCACCTTTTTTAATGAAAGAGTTTCATATAAGAATTCTGAACTGTATGATGACAGACAGGTCAATCAGGACAAATAATGGCTAAAGCCGTCATAACGCTTCGCTGTCAAAATGCTCACTTTGTTCGCTGTCATAATGGCTAAAGCCGTCATAACGTTTCGCTGTCATTAAGTCATTTGTTCGCTTTGCTCACTGTCATAATGATTATTTATGACGAGCC
>JACKQG010006396.1_pt1 | contig 10903 bp, 8 predicted proteins | sample 8237621 | NCBI WGS metagenome assembly JACKQG01 (sample SAMN15677084, study PRJNA649215) | marine metagenome | biome: marine; feature: Black Sea; material: saline water; isolation source: suspended particulate matter (SPM) from the Black Sea western gyre | collected 2013-06-09/2013-06-10 | depth... | reverse complement strand
TATATTTATTAGAATAGTTCTAGATTGGGTTGATTAAAAAGCAGGTCTTACATAAATGTATAATCTACAGAGGGGCAATAAGTGGGGAAGCTAATTATAATTGCATCAATTATTATTGCTGTAATTGTAATGGCTTTTACCTTTAGTAGTTGTGAAAAAGCTGAAGAAGAAATTGCAGGACAGATGGTTGAAAAGCCTGTTGAAAGTGAAACTGTAGAAGGAACTAAAGATATTGAAACTGATAATGGGATTGATGTAGATACAGATGTTGATGCCACTAAAGGTGAGCTGAAGATCACAGGTGATGATGAAGAGGAAATTAATACAGGTGAAGCAGACATTCCTGACGGCTGGCCATCAGAAGTCCCGATTCATCCAGATTTGGAGATAATATCTTCCAGCATTTTTACCCAGGAAGGAGAGAAGGCATTCCAGGTGAGTGCTATGTATGAAAAAGGTTCAAGCCTTGAACTATTTAATTGGTATAAGAGTAAGTTATCTCCAAGTTGGGAAATAGTAAGCGAATCATCAGTTGATTCTGATGAGGATGGGTTTTTTTATAGCATAACAGCTAATACATCCTTGTATGCCTTATATCTTACTATAACTGAATTTGAAGGCGAAATAAGTGTGAGCATTAATGTTGGTGAGGAATAGAAATTTTATTTTTCCAGTGAATTATTATAAAGCTTTCTTTTCCTTGCTTTCTCAAATAAACCTAAGCCGAACATTATAAGGGATGCAAAAATTGCCAGGAAAAAGATAAGCGGCCATATGTTTCTAGTACCATAATGTTCAATAAAGATGCCAATAAGAAACGGACTTATAGCAAAACCTGATTGGGTTATGAAAGTAGTTATTGCATTAAATCTACCCCGATGAGATACAGGAGAGTGATTTGCAATAAATACACTTGTGTTTACAGTGTTAATTATTTCTCCAAGTGTCCATATAATGGTAGAAATTATTAATAAATAATGTAGTTTAAAGAAAAAGATAACGCCAAATCCAATTGCATAAAGCAATCCAGAGATGCCAATATTTATAATTGGCTTTATTTTTCTCATAGAAGCTATCAGGAATAATGTTGTAGTTACGACTACTATAGCGTTTACAGACATCATTGTGCCATAAACAACTGGTCCTTTAATGCCAAAAATATCATTCACATAGATTGGCAATCCAAAAGAATATTGTGCATATACCATAGAATAAATTATGGATGCAAATGCAAAGATTACAAGAACTGGTTTTTTAAAAAGAATAACAATGACATTTCCTTTCTCGGCTTTCTCTGAGTCCTCAATATCTGGTTTTATCATTTCATCTTTTGATGGGAGTGTTTCTTTTACAAATAAAATTATTGGAATTAATGCAAGTATAGTGGTAATTGCATCTAAAAGAAAAATAAGAGTGACATAGTTATTAAAAAGAAATCCTGCAATAATTGGAGATATGGCAATACCAATATTTGTACCCATGTAAATTAGTGAAAATGCATTTTTTCTAGTTTCTTTATCTGTTATGTCAGTTATCATTGCATTAATTGCAGGAAGTTGTCCCATACTAAAGAAGTTTGCGATGAGGATAATGTAAGGGATTGAAGGTGAAGTGCTGATAAAAGAGCATATTATAAATGCAAATGCACTTAATAAATTAAATAAAATAATGATTTTTTTTCTGCCAAATTTATCAGATAATTTTCCTCCTAGAAGAAGTCCCAAGCCGCCAGATGCTATTATTATGGTTAGTAGAATACCTGACACTCTTTCATTGTAGCCTAGCTTTATGGTAAGGAGCATTGTAACAAAGGGATAGACGAAACTGCCGATACAGATAATAATTCTTGATATAAATAAGATATAGACACTCTTAGGAAGTCTTATATATGGCTTAAAAATATTATTCATACTTGCAGGTGTTATGCTTTTAATATTTAAAGCGAAATTTTATCAATAATAAAAAATCTTATCAAAAAAAGCAAATTGGACTATAAAAATTAGATTATATTTAATAATTTCATTGGAATGTTGTTATATGAATGTAATTTGTATATACAATTTTTCATCATTAAATATATTCTCGGCATTATTTAACCGCAATTTTGATTTTTAAATTATTATATAATATAATTCCTTAAGTTTATTTGGGATTTGAATGTTGATCTTAATATTATACTGATATTTTTCTTAATTTTTTTAGGTTTTAATATAAATAATGGTGAAGCAGGAAAAATTTTTAATTAAGTTTCTTCCCAGTGGAAAAACTATCAAGGTCTCTCCTAATTATAATCTAAGACAGGCTATTTTAGATTGTGGTCTGGATATTGGTTCGTCCTGTGGCGGTGTAGGCACATGCGGCAGGTGTAAGGTGCGGCTAAAAGAAGGAAATACAGATTCACCGGATTCCAAGTTTATAACCAGCAGAGAAAAAAAAGAAGGATTTATACTATCATGTCAGAGTAAGATACATAGTGATTTAATAGTATTAATTCCAGAACAAAAAAAAGCCAGGACCAAAATAAAAAAAGGTGAATCTGCAAAAGAACCATCTAAAGTCTATGCAGGCATCTGCCAGAGTGAACTTTCTTCAGTTGAAATAAAACCATGGATAGTAAAGGAAACAATAGAGGTTGAAAAACCTTCATTAAGTTATGGAACAAGTGATTTATATAGGCTTAAAAAAAGTATAAGTGAAAATTTAGGTGTATCTGATTGTATGATTCCAATTCACTTGATAAGAAAGTTACCCAAAATATTAAGGAGCAAGAGTTGGAAAGTAACTGTAACGGTTGATAAGGAAAATATGATTCTAATAGATATTTATCCTGGCAGTACTCCTAAGAAATGCTATGGTATTGCATTAGATATAGGTACTACAACACTGGCTATGTATCTGGTTGATTTAGAAAATGGAAAAATTGTTGGTTCAGCATCGGAATATAATCCACAAATTAAGTTTGGCGAAGATATTATTAATAGAATCGTTTATTCTATTAAAAAAAGCGGGCTTGAAAAGTTAAGGGAAGTAATAATTGATTCGATTAATAATTTAATATGGAAATTGCTGCTGAATTCTCATGTAAATGCCGATAATATTGTTTCCATGGTTGTTGCAGGTAACGCGACCATGATTCATCTTTTTTATGGTGTACCTCCAAAGTATATAAGAGAAGAGCCATATGTTACGGTGGCTAATAAATTTTCAAGCTCAACGGCTGAGGAAGTTGGAATAAAACATATAAAAAATGCCTTTATATATAATATACAGGGAGTAGCAAGTTATCTTGGAGGTGATATCACGTCAGGGGTTTTAGCCACAGGTGTATCAATAAGGGAAAATTTGACTTTATTCATAGATCTGGGCACTAATGGAGAATTAGTTGTGGGGAATTCTGATTGGATGATGGGCTGTTCCTGCTCTGCGGGCCCTGCTTTTGAGGGAGGCGGAGTAAAATGTGGAATAAGGGCAATTGATGGTGCAATTGAAAAAGTTTGGATAGATCAGGAAACTTTCAAATGTCATATAGATGTAATTGGCGGAGGAAAACCTCATGGAATCTGTGGTTCAGGTTTGTTGGATATAATTGGAGAGATGTATCTTAAAGGGGTTATAGATAGAAAGGGAAGATTTAATAAAGATATAGGAAATAAATATTTAAGGTGTGTGGATAGAGATTGTAGATATATACTGGTAAGTGGCAAAGATAGCACTACTGGAAAGGATATATATATAAGTGAAGTGGATGTTGATAATTTAATGAGAGCGAAGGCTGCAGTTTATGCTGGTATTAAAACATTGCTCGAAGAAGTTGATCTGGAAGTAAGTGATTTAGAAAAAATTTATATTGCAGGAGGCCTTGGTAAAAATCTTAATGTACAAAATGCGATTATAATTGGAATGCTTCCTGATATTAATATTAATAAATACTATTTTTTAGGAAATACGTCAGTAACAGGAGCCTATTTAAGTTTACTCTCAATAGATAAATACAAACAAACTGAAGAAATTGCAGGTAAAATTACATATATAGAACTTAGTGTAAATATGAGATTTATGGATAGATATGTTGCAGGATTATTTTTCCCATTCACAGATTTAAGGGAGTTTCCTACTGTAGAAGAGCTAATGTATTCCATGGGTAAAAATAAAATAATAGTATGAAAATTCAGGATAATATAATTTAATTAAAGAAGGTGAATTTGTATAGATGAGTATAAACATAGCTGTTGCAGGGAAGGGAGGAACTGGTAAAACTACAATCTGCAGTTTGATTATAAGAAGTTTAATGGATAAGAATAAAGGACCTATCTTAGCATTAGATGCTGATCCTAACTCAAATCTTAATGAATTATTAGGAGTTAAAATTACAAAGACGGTAGGTATGCTAAGAGAGGATTTTAAAAAAGAAGCACCTCGAATGTCTAAAGGGTTGTACAAAAATCAAGTAGTAGAAATGAACATTCACCAATCGCTTGTAGAGAATAAGGATTTTGATTTGCTGGTTATGGGAAGAGGTGAAGGTTCTGGCTGTTACTGTTATGCCAATGACCTTTTTAGAAGGTATGTAGATATTCTACAGGATAATTACAGGTATGTTGTGATGGATAATGAAGCAGGAATGGAGCATCTTAGCCGGAGGACTACCCGGGATTTAAAATATCTCCTTATAATTTCCGATCCATCACCGAAGGGAATTCTTACTGCTACTCGCATCAGGGATTTAGCTAAAGAATTAAAGTTAAAGGTTGAAAAAATATTTTTAATTATAGATCGTGTTAATAATACGTTGGATGCTAAGCTGAAGAAAAATATAAAGGAGAGTGGTTTTGATATATTAGGATGTGTAAATGCAGATAAAAATATTTATGAAATGGATATTTCTGAAAAAACAATATTCAATATTAAAGATGACAGCATAGCATTGAAGCAAGTTAGAAAAATTGTAGAAAATCTGAATTTGTAAATTAAGCTAAAGGAGGATTTTAAAAAAATTTTAATAAAAAAATCCAAAAAATTGACTGAAGTTTTTTTACAAAGGTGTTACAATGACACAAATTATCATTTGCTATATTTTAACAATAGAATCAAGAAATTAAAAGAAGGAGGGAGAAATATTGGGCTTTCAAATTCCTAAAAATGAATATACAGGAAAGATAAATACAGTAAAGCTTGGCAAAGACAAATCAGAGATTTTAATTGGCGGCGAAGCATCTCTGCCTTTTTATGGTTTTGAAGGTGAGTTACCAAACAAGCCGATAATTGCAATGGATGTTTTTGATATAAAACCTTCAGGCTGGCCTGAGAGCTTAGCCAAATACCATAGTGATGTGTGGGATGATCCAGTTAAATGGTCACAAAAATGTATTAGTGAATTTGGTGCTGAAGCAATTTGTCTGCATCTTGAAAGTACTAATCCTGATACTGGAAATACTTCTCCTGAAGATGCTGCAGAACTTGTAAAGAAGGTGAGGGAATCTATAGATAAACCCCTTATTTTATATGGCGATGGACCAATGGAGAGAATTGCAGAGGTTATGAAGAAAGTATCTGAAAAAAGTGCTGATTCCAATATTTTAATGGGATGGGTGGAAGAAGATAGTTATAAGACAATTGCTGCAGCAGCTATGGGTTATAATAATAATGTTATTGCATTAAATCCACTTGATGTGAATATTGCTAAACAGCTAAACATACTGCTTACTCAATTAGGCTTGTCACCAGACAGGATAGCAATGGACCCATCAAGTTCAGGAGTAGGTTATGGTATTGAATATTGTTTTTCTGCAATGGAAAGGTTAAAAATTGCTGCTCTTCTTCAAAATGATAAAATGACACAGATGCCTATTATTAATAATATCGCAAGTGAAGTATGGAAAGTAAAAGAAGTAAAAGAAAGTGAAAAAGAATATCCAGAGTGGGGAGACCTAGAAGAAAGAGGTATAAATTGGGAAACAATTTCAGTTATGTGTATGCTCGCCTCTGGTTCAAATATTATAACTATGAGACATCCAAAAGCAGTAAGCTTAATTAAAGAAATAATAAAGGAATTACTATAATAGATAATTTATAAAGGGTGGTGCAATTAAAGTAATGGCTGAAGATAAAAAGAAAAATAAAGATAAAAGAGAGATCAGTGAAATAAGTGTGGATGAAGCAGTTTGTTATGTAATTGAAAATACTGATAAAGAAGTATCTACTGTGTTTGATCGTGCACAATCCATGAAGCCATGCCCGATTGGATCTGGAATATCAGGTATTTGCTGTAAAAACTGTTCAATGGGGCCGTGCAGGGTAAGAGAGGGTAAACCAGGTCTTTGCGGAGCAACTTTATCTACCATAGCTGCCAGGAATTTTGCACGTCATGTTGCAGCAGGTGCTTCTGCTCATTCTGATCATGGAAGAGATATGGCACATATGCTGGGCCTTGCAGCTGAAGATAAGGCTCCAGGTGTTGAGATTAAGGATGAAATGAAACTGCTGAAATTTGCTAAAAATATCGGAGTTAAAATAGACGATCGGGATATAAAAGAAATAGCTAAAGAGACTGCTGATAAGGCACTTTCACTATTTGGTCAGCAGCATGGGGAAGTAGACTTAATAAAGATGGCTCCTAAAAAGAGACAGGATGTATGGAAGAAGAGTAAGATCATTCCCAGGGGCATAGACAGGGAAATAGTTGAAATAATGCACAGGACACATATGGGAGTAGATCAGCACGCTGAACATATACTTGATGCATGCTTGAGAACTGCATTATCTGATGGCTGGGGAGGATCTATGATTGGTACAGAGATTAGTGATATTTTATTTAGAACTCCAAAGGCGCTGTGTGCTAAGGCTAATTTAGGAATGCTGGCAAAAGATGAAGTAAATATTGTTATTCATGGTCATGAGCCAACATTATCTGAAATAATTGCAGGACTTGCAGATGATAAGGAACTGATTGAATATGCAAAAACTAAAGGTGCTAAGGGTATAAATGTAGTTGGTATTTGCTGTACAGCAAATGAGATATTAATGCGTCAGGGAATAGCTCCTATTAGCAATTTTCTCTCTCAGGAAATGGCAATAATGACTGGCGCAGTGGAACTTATGATTGTAGACATACAATGTATTATGCAGGCACTGGGAGAAGTTACTAAAGAGTATCATACTAAACTTATTACATGTTCACCTAAGTGTAAGATACAAGGGGCAACCCATATGGAATTTCAGGATACTAATGGACTGGAGCTAGCCAGAGAAATTATTAAAATGGCAATAGATAATTTTAAAAATAGGAAAGAGAAAGTATGTATACCAGATATTACATCAGATATGGTGGCTGGATTTTCTCATGAATATATTAAATATGCGCTTGGCGGGAGGTTTAGAGAATCATTCAGGCCGCTAAATGATGCAATTATTGATGGAAGGATTCAGGGTGTAGTGGCAGTAGTTGGTTGTAATAATGCGAGAGTAACTCATGATAAATACCATAATTATTTAACAAAGGAACTTATAAAAAGAGATTACCTTGTTGTTTTAACAGGATGTGCGGCAATTTCTACAGCCAAATGCGGGTTAATGATACCAGAGGCTATGGAATATGCTGGTGAAGGATTGAAGTCAATATGTGAAACAGTGGGTATACCTCCTGTGCTTCATGTAGGTTCCTGTGTAGATAATTCCAGGATACTTACAGTTTTATCAGAAGTTGTGGAAGAAGGCGGGCTGGGAGAAGATATAAGTGACCTTCCTGTAGCTGGGATTGCACCTGAATGGATGAGTGAGAAGGCAATCTCAATTGGAACATATTGTGCAGCATCTGGTGTGTATGTTGCATTTTGCGGGGAACCTATACCTGTAGAGTCAAGTAGTGAAGTAAAGGAATTAATGACTAAGGGCTGGCAGGAAAAGTGTGGAGGACAGCTTGAATATATTGCTGATGTAGATGAATTATTAAATAAAGTTATAGATGTTATACAGGCTAAAAGAAAAGCATTGAAAATAGATATTAAAAAGGAAAGAGTTCTGTTAGATATGGAAGCAAGGAGGGCTTTATAAAATGTCTAAGATAATTATAACTGGTGCTATAAAAGGTGCTTACAAGATTGTGGAACGAGCAGAGAAATCACTAAAGGATAGTTTAAAAAAACATGGACCTGACCAGAAATTAGAGTTTCCCAATACTGGATACTTTCTACCTGTTATATATAGTATGACCGGGATAAAAGTTGAAAAACTATCTGATGCGGAAAAAGTTATGGAGGAAGCAAAAAAATTACTTCCGCCTGTCCCTTCAAAAAAAGTATGGCTGCCATATCTAGGTTGGGGCCTGGATGCAGGTATTGCTACTCTTTGGGCTGAAGAAATAATAGAAGCAATAAAGTATGTAGATGGTCCAAACCCTGTTGATGGTATATGGCTTGGTGCAGCTGATGATGTTATTTTAAGAGAAAGAGGTATTGAGTTTGTAGATGGAACAGCTCCAGGATTTGCTGCCTGTGTTGGTGCATGCAAGGATAATAAAACTGCAGTTAAAATTGCAAGGGAACTGCAGGAAAAAAATATATATGTTTTTATGAGTGCTTCAACAGATGGAAAATCTATGGCTGAACAGTTAGCAGAAGAGGGAGTTGAGCTGGGTTGGGATACAAGGCTTGTTTCATATGGTAAGGATATAACATCTACAGTATATGCTGCAGGTTTTGCTGCAAGAGCGGCCTTAAGCTTTGGGGGTGTTCAGGGTGGAGAATACCGTAAAATGCTTTATTATAATAAAAACAGAATATTTGCATTTGTTCTGGCATTAGGTAAGGTTGATGATGAAAAATATGCAAATGCTGCTGGTGCAATTAATTTTGGTTTTCCAACTATTGCAAATACGGACATACCTGAGATTCTTCCAAGAGGTGTATGTACTTATGAGCATGTTGTTTCTAATATTTCTGATGATGAAATTGTTACCAAAGCTATAGAAGTAAGAGGGCTTAAAATTACTATAGATAAAGTTGATGTGCCAGTTGCTTTTGGAGCTGCATTTGAAGGAGAAAGAGTTAGGAAGGAAAATATGTATGTTGAATTTGGCGGTAATAAGAGTGAGGCAGTAGAGTTTCTTCATATGGCAGAAGCTTCAGAAGTTGAGGATGGTAAAGTGGAAGTATTTGGGCCAGAGATTGATGATGTAAAAGAAGGAAGTGCAATTCCTCTTGGTATAGAAGCAATAGTTACTGGCAGAAAGATGCAAAGTGATTTTGAACCGGTTATGGAAAGACAGATTCACTATTTTACAAATTATGCAAGTGGAATATTCCATATGGGCCAGAGAGATATAGTATGGATGAGATTTAGCAAGGATGCTGTAAGGAGTGGATTTAAAATAAAACATCTTGGAACAGTACTCCATGCAAAAATGCATACAAATTTTGGTAATATTATGGATAAGATTCAAATAAAGATTTATACAAATCTTGAAGATGTCGTAGAACTTAAGAAGAGGGCTAAGGAAGTCTTTAAAGTTCGAGATGAAAGACTCAGTGCTTTAACTGATGAATCAGTAGATACTTATTATTCATGTACACTATGTCAATCATTTGCTCCAAACCATATATGTGCAGTATCACCAGAAAGACCGGGATTGTGCGGAGCATATAACTGGCTGGATTGTAAGGCTGCATATGAGATTAGTCCAACAGGACCTAACCAGCCAATAAAGAAAGGTGAAACATTAGATGAAAAGTTAGGGGTGTGGAAAGGAGTAAATGATTTTGTTTACAAATCTTCTAACCAGACACTGGAATCATTTTCAGCTTATTCCATGATGGAAAACCCTATGACGTCCTGCGGTTGTTTTGAGGTGATAATAACTATACTTCCTTCAACTAATGGAATTATGGCTGTAAATAGAGAACATGTAGTAGAAACGCCCTGTGGTATGAAATTCTCTACAATTGCCGGTATGGTAGGTGGGGGAATACAAACTCCAGGTTTTATAGGTATTAGTAAATTCTTTATTGCTTCAAAAAAATTTATTAGTGCCGATGGAGGGCTGAAAAGACTTGTCTGGATGCCGAAAGAATTAAAAGAGGAGATAAAGGATCACCTGAAAGAACGTGCAGAAGAAATGGGAATACCTGATTTTATTGATAAAATTGCAACTGATGAAGATGCACAGACTGAAGAACAGGTTCTTGAATGGATACAAAAGGTTAAACATCCTGTTTTAGAGATGGAACCAATGATGTAGGCAAATATTTAGATTAATTGTATAAAAATATGTAAAAATAGGGGGAAAAATGGCATTAAGTGGCCTGGAAATATTTAAGAAACTACCGAAAACTAACTGCAAGGATTGTGGATTTCCCACCTGTCTTGCTTTTGCAATGCAGCTTGCAGCTGGAAAGGTAGAACTGGGAAAATGTCCTCATGTTTCCGAAGAAGCAAAAGAAGCTCTCTCAGAAGCTGCACAACCGCCAATACTTAAGGTACAGGTAGGTACAGAGGATAATTCTTTTATAGTTGGTGAAGAAACTGTAATGTTTCGACATGACAGGACTTTTGTTAATCAAAATGCTTTCGCAGTGTCTGTAGATGATGATGCTGATTCAGCGAAAGTAGAAGAAATAGTAAAAAATGTAAATGATTTAAAGTATGAAAGAGTTGGGCAGATGCTGGAGTTGGATGCAATCTGTATTAAAAATAAATCTGGGGATAAAAATATTTTTTTAGGGGCAATTGAAAAAGTTGCCTCTATTACTAAGAAACCTTTAATATTTATTTCTTCTGATCCTGATATTTTAATGGCTGCTGCAACTGAATATAAAGATAGAAAACCACTCATACATGCTGCTACAAAAGATAATATAGATAAATTTATTTCATTGAGTAAGGAAACAGGTTGTCCGGTAGTAGTTAGAGG
>JACKQG010007539.1_pt1 | contig 10904 bp, 9 predicted proteins | sample 8237621 | NCBI WGS metagenome assembly JACKQG01 (sample SAMN15677084, study PRJNA649215) | marine metagenome | biome: marine; feature: Black Sea; material: saline water; isolation source: suspended particulate matter (SPM) from the Black Sea western gyre | collected 2013-06-09/2013-06-10 | depth... | reverse complement strand
CCGGACGCGGAGGCGCCCGAGGCCGGCGAACAGGTTCTCCACGTCGCGCGCGCACTTCACGCCGGGCCGCTCGTACTCCAGCTGGGCGCTGCCGCCGCCGAGGTTGAAGCCGAGGAGCAGTCCCGTGCGATCATGGGGGAACTCGCCCGCGCGGGCGCCGCCGGCCAGCGCCGCCAGCAGGATCAGGATCAACGTCAGCGCGGCCAGCGGGGCGCGCAACCAGATGCGTCGGTAGATGATGTGCTTGTCCATGCCGTCTCTCCTTGTCGAAACCCGCCAGGGGTCGTGGTTGGCTCTGGCTGGTGTATCGCAGGGAGCGTGCCCGCGGCGGCCACGAGACGAATGTCGCGCAACCGTTTGTCGATGAATGGCATGCGGAGACAGGGCTCGAAAAGACGGGCGCCGGCGCGGCGTGCCGCGAAACCTCAACCGTGGTGTTTGTTCACGGTATTCGTAGCGCACGCGGCCTCCCGGTTGCCCGCCGGGCGGGGATGGGGTAACGTCATTCCGGAGGTGAGTCCCATGTTCCGCAAACTCGATGACTTCTTAAACGCCTACCAGACCCTGGCCGAAGGCACCCGGAAGATCCTGGCCGCCATCGACGAAGAGGCCATGTGCCAGAACGTGGCGCCGGGCCACCGCACCCTGCGCGGCCTGGCCTGGCACATCGTCACCACCGTGCCGGAGATGATGAACCAGGTGGGCCTGGGCCTATCCTCGGTGGACGAGAAGACCCTGCCGCCCGGCGAGCCCGACGCGGTGCGCGCGGCCTACGACAAGGTGAGCGACGAGCTGGTCGCCGCCGTCAAGGCCAAGTGGAGCGACGCCGACCTGGAGAAGACCGACGACCTCTACGGCGAGACCTGGCCCCGCGGCCTCACCCTGCGCATCCTCATGGACCACGAGATCCACCACCGCGGTCAGCTCACGGTGCTGCTGCGCCAGGCCGGCCGGCCGGTGCCGGGGATCTACGGGCCGAGCAAGGAGGAGTGGGACAAGTTCGGGATGGAACCGCCGCCCTATTGATTCGCGCGAAAGGAACGTCCATGTTCGCCAACCACCGTACGACCCTGGGCGCCCTGCACCTGGTGCTCGGCCTGATGAACGTGATCGCCGCCGCCATCGTCATCCTGGTGCTCGGCGGGGTCATCACTCTCGCCGACGATCCGGTCGCCGGCGAGGTGCTCGGCATCGTCATGATGGTGGTGGCCGTCATCCTGGGCCTCGCCTCCCTGCCGGCCCTGGTTGCGGGCTACGCCCTGCTGACGAACGCGGCCTGGGCGCGCGTGGCGGCCATAGTCTCGGCCTTCCTCAACCTGACCAGCGTGCCCTTGGGAACCGCCGTCGCCATCTACACGCTGATGGTGGCGTTCCACGACGAGCGCTAGTCCGAGAGCCCGTCCAGGAACACCCCCACCGCCATCGCCGTCCCCGACCCGTCCCACAGGTGCAGATGATGGTTCGCGCCGTCGCGCACGACGACCACGGCGTGGGGCGCGGCCTGCTGGAAGCTGGCCACCTGGGTGGCCATCCACTCGCGTTCGATGCGCACGCGCTCGCGGGCCAGGGCCAGGTCCGCGTCGTCGAAGACGGCGTGGGCGGGGTAGCGCGCGGCGAGGGTTGGGCGGGCGAAGATGGCCAGGGCGGGGGCGCGCAGGCTCTCGTAGGGCGGCGGCGGCAGGGCGTGCCGGATGAGGCCGGGGGCGGTGGCGGATCCCGTGGCGTCGATCAGGCGGCCGTCATCCCGGAAGCGGAAGAGGGCCAGGATCTCGCCCAGGGGCGCGACGAAGCCGCGGGCCCGGCGCAGCCACTCGCGCACGGCCTGCGGCGACATCTTGTCGGCGCGCGACGGGGATTCGGTGGCGGGATGGGGCGCCATGTCGTCCAGCTCGCCCAGGCGGCTGTGGTCGTAGGCCGCGTCCAGAAAGACCAGGGCGAGGGCGCGGCCCGGCCACAGCTTTTCGAACCAGGCCATCTCCGAGCCGGCCAGGGAATGTCCCACCAGCACGGGGCGCGCGATGCCCAGCCGCTGGCAGACGCGCACGATGTCGCGGGCCAGGGTGCGCTGGTCGTAGCCGTTGATCGAGTGGGTCGAGGCGCCGAAGCCGCGGCGCGTGATGCCGCGCACGCGGGCGTGGCGGGCCAGGCGGGGCGCGAAATCCTCGAAGACGTGGGCCGTGTTGCCCACCGCCGCCAGCAGCAGCACCTCGGGGCCGTCGCCGCCCCAGTCCAGCACCTCGAGCTGCACGCCCTCGTCCACCTCGACGAAGAGCGTGTCGGGGGCGGCGGCGAGGGCCGGTCCGGCGGCGAGGATACCAACGGTGAGAACGAGCAAGGGACGCATGACGACTCCGCGAGAGAATGAGGATGTCCCCTCAATCTAGACCCTCTCGCGCCCCTGTCAGGTGACTTTTTTCGCCGCGCGGCCTATCATCACCCGCCATGAGCGCCCGAGCCCGCACCGTCGCCCTGGTCCTGCTGCTGTTCGCCCTCCCCTGGGCGATCTACGCGCCCGCTCGCCACGGTCCCTTCGTCTTCGACGACCGCTCCGCCGTGCTGGGGGTCACCGCCACCTACGGCGACCAGGCCCTCGGCCAGTCCCTGAAGTTCTGGGGCGGCGGGCGCACCAGCTACCGCCCCCTGCGCTACGCCTCCTTCTGGCTGGACTGGAAGGCCGGCGACGGCGCGCCGGAGCCCTTCCACCGGACGAACACGCTGCTGCACTGCCTCAACGGACTGCTGCTGCTGTGGCTGCTGCGACGCCTGCGCGTGCCGGCGGGGATCGCGGCGGCGGCGGCGCTGCTCTTCTGCGTGCATCCGATCCAGACCCAGGCGGTGGCCTACATCTCCGGACGCAAGGACCTGCTGGCGACGGTGTTCTACCTGGCGGCCCTGCATGCCGTCCTGTCGGCGACGCGGGCGCGAAGCATTCCGGGGCGACTGCTCGGCAGCGCCGGGTTCTGCGTTGCGGCGGCGGCCTCCTTCCAGGCCAAGGAGATCGCGCTCACCCTGCCGGCGGCGGCCCTGCTGCTCGACGCCGCCGACGCGAGGCGCTTCCGGCCGCGCGAGCTGCTGCGCCGGCGTCCGGTCTTCTATGGACTCATGGGGCTGGCCGGGGCGACGGGGCTGCTCATCAAGCTCGTGCTCAAGCCCGGCACCAAGATCCCCGTCGCGCTGTCCGAGCTGCCGGCCAACCTGCCCCTGGCCCTCCAGAGCCTGGCCCTGCACACGCGCAAGCTGCTCTGGCCCTGGCCGCACCTGGCCGACTCGCGCGGGCTCTTTCCCGCCCGCGCCGATGAGCCCGGCCTGCCGCCGATGGACTTCGGGCAGTTCTGGAACGGCGGGAGCGCGTGGGCGACGCTGGCGGGGCTGGTCCTGCTGGCGGTCCTGGTCGGACTGGCGGTGCGCGCGCGGCCGCGCGGCCCGGCGCTGGGCGGCGCGGCCTTCTTCGGGCTGGCCCTGGCGCCCATGTTCAACCTGGTGCGGTTGAACGAACCGGCCGCCGAGCACTATCTCTACCTGCCGGCCGCCGGCGGGGCCCTGTGGCTGGCGGCGGTCGCGGCGCCGTGGATCGACGTCGCCCGGGCCCGCGTGCGCGCCGCGGCGTTACTGCCCGCGCTGGTGCTGGTCGCCCTGGGTTTGGCCGCCTGGTCGCGCACCCCGGTCTGGAACGATCAGACCGGCCTCTGGGAGGACGTGCTGCACGTGAACCCGGCCAACGCGCGCGCCTGGTCCAACCTGGGCCTGTTGCGCCTGGACGCCGGCGAAACGGCCGCCGCCGACGACAACTTCCGCCGCGCCCTGCGCCTGGAGCCGGGCCTGTCGCGGGCTTCGGCCAACCTGATGTCCATCCTCGAAAACGCCGGCTACCTGGCGGGCGCTCTGGAATCTGGCGCCTCGGCCCTGGCGCACCATCCGGACGATCCCCTGCTCCTCTCCTACCAGGGCCGGCTGCTGCTCGCGGCTGGGCGGGCCGCCGAGGCCTTGCCTATGTTGGAGCGCGTGGCCGACCTGAAGGACGGCCCCGAGCTGGCTGTCGCTTCATGGGCCGCCGACCTGGGCCTGGCCCTGCTCGAGCTAGACCGCGTCGAGGACGCGGTCGCGGCCCTGGGGCGCGCCGTCGCCCTGCCCGGCGCCAGCGGCGCCGTCCATCGCAACCTGGCGGTGGCCTTCTACAGACTGGAACGCTACGACGAGGCCTGGACGCACCTGGAGCGCGCCTGCGCGCTGGGCGACCGGGTACCGGCGTCATTCGAGGCGGCGCTGCGCCGGGCCCGGGAGGACGACCTTGATTGAGACGACGATCATGTGGATCTGCGCCGCCGCGCTCATGGCGAGCCTGAGCTTGGCCGCGGGCGTGTCGGCGCGCGAGGGCGAACCGCGGGCCGCTCGCGTGTCCGGCCTGATGGCGGTGGTGCTGTCGGCGATCTGCGTCGTCGTCGCCTCGACGGACTTTCCCGGCCGCGACCTCGTCGCCTGGCTGCTGGCCGGCGCCCTGCTCGCCGCCCTTCTCCTCTGGCTCGCGCCCGTCCGCGGTCCGCGATACGCCCACGGCGAGGCCCGCGGCCGTATCGACGAGCGGACGATCATGTTCGCGCGCATGGTGCTCGAGCCCGGCACACAGCGTTTCGAGGATTACTACCGCGAGTTCCCCGAGCACCGCGCTGTCGACGATCGCTGGCGCGCCAAGGCCGGCCTGGGCAGCCTCGACGCCATTCACGGCCACCGCTGGCTCTTCGCCGCGGCGGAGACGAGCAACGAGTTGATCGAATCCCTGCGCGGCCTGGTCGACGGCGAACCGCACGGCGAACGGGCGAACGTGGATCCGGCGGCCCTGACCCGCTTCCTGCTCGTCTGGATGGGAAAACTGGGCGCGCTCTCCTCGGGCGTGACCGAGACGCGCCCCGAGCACTGGTACTCGTTGACCGGACGCCGCGATCCCTACGGCGTGCCGGCGGAACTGCCGCACCCGCGCGCGTTGGCCTTCTCCGTCGAGATGGACAAGGAGATGATCGACCACGCGCCCACGGCCCCGGTCTTCGTCGAGACGACCCGCCAGTACCACAACGCGGCGACCCTCGCCGTGCAGGTGGCGCTCTTCCTGCGCTCCCTGGGATTCGAGGCGCGCGCCCACATCGACGCCGACTACCGGGTGGTCTGTCCGCTGGTGGCCCGCGACGCCGGCCTGGGCGAGATCGGCCGCATGGGCCTGTTGATGACGCCCGAGATCGGCCCGCGCGTGCGTCTCGGCGTGGTGACCACCGACGCGCCGCTGGCGCTGTCGACCCCCACCCGCGCCGAGAGCGTGCTCGACTTCTGCACGACCTGCGAGAAGTGCGCCGAGGTCTGTCCCAGCGCCGCCATCCCACGCGGGCCGCGCTCCGAGGAGGACGGCGTCCTGCGCTGGCAGATCCAGCAGGAGGGCTGCTTCAGTTACTGGTGCAGCATCGGCACCGACTGCGCCCGCTGCGTTCAGGCCTGCCCCTACTCGCACCCCGACAACCAGTTGCACCGGCTGGTCCGCGCGGGCGTGCGCCGCTCGGCGCCCTTCCGCCGCGCCGCCCTGAAGCTGGACGACCTGTTCTACGGGCGCAAGCCACCGACCCGCGACCTCCAGGACTGGATGGGAGACCCATGAGCGCCGACGAGACCCGGACCCTGCACGACATCCTCTGGAGCGGCGCGGACCACCTGTCCCGCCGTCCCGCCGACGAGGACCCGCAACCGGCCGTGACCGTGATGGGCGCGCTGATGCTGACCCACGCCGCGCTGGAGGCCTACCTCAACTACGTGGGCGCACACATCGCGCCCGAGGTCTGGGCCGACGAGAAGACCACCTTCACCACCACGCCCTATCGCGGCGTCCTGGGCAAGCTGAACTGGCTCTGCGAAAAGCTCGAACTCGAGCGGGAATGGGGCGCGCAGCCCTGGCAGTCCCTGAAGGCCCTCGACACCTGGCGCAACAAACTGGCCCACGGCAAGGACGGCGCGGGCCGCGAAGTGCCCCCCGACCTGCTGGCGGCCTGCACCGCCCAAGGGCTGGCCGTCTGTCGCGATGCGGTGCGGGTGGTTTGCCTGGGAATGCACGAGGTGTTGGTGGAGATGTACCAGATGGAAGAGGACGCGGTCCGGGCGCCGTTCGATCCGGCCGGCGATGATCGGGACCGCGGGGACTAGCCCGTCCGACGCGAAAGGATGCACCATGGACCGTTCGTTTTTCATGATGTGGCTCGTGCTGGCAGCGGCGCTGCTCGCCGGCTGCGGCGCCCCCATAGACGAACCGGCCCCGCCCCCGCCCGTCAGCGAGACAGCCGCCGCCCCCGACCTCGCCCCCTTCGTCCGCCTCGCCCTCGACTGCGCCGGGCAGGAGTACCCCAACAAGATCGCCCACACCATGACCGCCGACGCAGACCTGGCGCCGCCGCGCGAGTTGCACCCGGCATTCTACGGCTGCTTCGACTGGCACTCGTCGGTGCACGGACACTGGCTGCTGGCCCGCTACGCCCGGACCTATCCCGAAGCGCCCGCGGCCGCCGAGGCGCGCGCCGTGCTGGACCGGCACCTCACGCCCGCGCGCATGGCCGGCGAGGTCGCCTACTTCGACGCCCCCGAGCGCGGGTCCTGGGAGCGCCCCTACGGGCTGGCCTGGCTGCTGCAGCTCGCCGCCGAACTGCGCGGCTGGGCGGCCGACGGCGACCCGGACGCCCGGCGCTGGGCCGACGCGCTGCGCCCGCTGGAGGATGTCTGCGCGGCGCGCCTGAAGACCTGGCTGCCCAGGCTGGCCTACCCGATCCGCACCGGCGAGCACAGCCAGACCGCCTTCGCCTTCGGCCTGGTCCTGGACTACGCGCGCGCCGCGGGCGACGCCGAGCTGGCCGCGCTGATCGAGGCGCGGTCCCGCGTCTTCTACCTGGACGACCGGGACGCGAACCTCGCCTACGAACCCTCGGGCCAGGACTTCCTCTCACCGATTCTGGCCGAGGCGGATCTCGTGAGCCGGCTGCTACCGCCGACCGAGTTCGCAGCCTGGCTCGACCGCTTCCTGCCCGGCCTCGGCGATCCCGGCTGGCTGCCTGTGGCCCGCGTTACCGATCGCCGCGACGGCAAGCTGGCCCACCTGGACGGCCTCAACCTGAGCCGCGCCTGGATGCTGAAGCGGATCGCCTCCGCGCTGCCCGCGACCGATCCGCGCCGCGCCGCCGTCCGGGACACCATCCGGGACGCCATCCGGGACGCCATCCGGGACGCCCAAGCGGCCCACGCCCGCGCGGGCCTGGCCGCCGTCACCGGCGAGCACTACGCCGGCGGGCACTGGCTCGGCACCTACGCCATCTATCTGTTGACCGACCGGGGAATCAGCGCTCCTGCAGCACGAAATCGTTGATCATGAGTTCGAAGCGCGCGAAGAGCTCGTCGTCCGCCATCATGTGGCGCACGTCGTCGGGGGTGAGGGGGCGGCGGTCGTCGCGGGGCATGGTCTCCAGGATGTCCAGCACGTGCTGGTAGACGCGCCGGTCCTCGGACATGGCGGACAGATCCAGGTGTCCGGTGCCGAAGCAGAACACGCCGTCCGGCACGTCTTCCATCCAGGAGATGAACTCGCGCATGGTGCCGTAGTGGCGGCTGCGGATCAGTCCCTCCGGCTCCACCCAGTGGGGGTCGTGCAGGAAGTTGACGGTGACCTCGGGAATGTCGTTGCCGAAGTCGGCGGTCAGCACCTCGTTCTCCACATCCAGCTGCAGTGAAAGCAGCACCCCGCCCAGGTACGGTTCCATGGCCGCGGCGAAGGCGCGCATGCCCTCTTCCTTGCCGTCCGACGCCTTGTAGGCGTTCTCCGCCTCCTCCAGGATGGCCTTGATGGTGCGGATGCGGTCGCGCTGATACGGCATGAGCTCCGCGGTCACGTCGTCCTTGCGCAGGGGCTCGAAGGGCTGGCCGTTCAGGCGCAGCGTGTCGGTGCCCACGCCGGTGAAGGTCCAGGGCGGCGGCATGTGCACGCCGTAGCCGATGAGCAGCGGCGCCCCTTCGCAGGTGACGCTGCCGTCGTCGTTGATGGGGTAGGGGAAGAACTCGCCCTGGTATACGCGCCAGTAGATGAACATGGCGGACGCCAGCACGAGTTGCACGAGCGCCACCGTGAGCAGGACACGCTTCAGGCTGAACGTCTCCGTCTGCCATGAAAATCTGTCGTTCATTCTACCGGTATCGTCACACGCGAGGGCGGCTTGAGCAAGTTCGGCGGCTCATCTGAGGCGGGTGATGCGCAGCGGCGCCGCGACCGGACGGCCGGCGGGGGCCGCGAAGTAGACCCCGGCGGGGGTTTCGCGCCCGGCGGCGTCGCGTCCGTCCCAGCTGACGGCGGACCGCTCGGCGGAGCGGGCCTCCAGCGCGAGGGTGCGCACGTGGCGGCCGCGGGCGTCGAAGATCAACAGCTCGGCCGTCGCGGCCAGGAGCTTGGTGGCCCCGGCGGTCACGGAGGCGGAGAGCTCCACCGTGCCCGTGAAGGGATTGGGGGCGGCGTTCAGGCGCAGGGGCGCGGGCGCGAGGCCGGAAACGCCGGTGGCGGCGGGCGTCGCGCAGAGATAGTCCTCGGTGACGGGTTCGTGGCCCGTCAGCGAATAGGGGTTGTGGCTGCCGGACGGATACTCGAAGTAGTCGTACTCCGGCGCGTCGGCGCCCTTCATGGTCATGACCGCGTCGACGACCAGGCTGTGCGCGACCGGCACGATGTCGTCCTGGGCGCCGTGATGGACCTGCAGCGACAGGTCGCCATCGAGGTAAGGCACCACGTTCCAGGAGCACAGCATATGGCGCGCCTTGGTCAGGGTGATCGCGCCGCTCAGGTAGGGGCCGGCGATGTGCTCGTAGACGAGCTCGCCGAGGCGGTCGTCGGTAGCTCCGGTGTCGGCCATCTCCTGCGCGCCCGTCTGCACGTGCGCCATGCGGAACTCGGAGGGACCGTAGCGCACCACGGTGCGGCGGATGCGCGGGTCCCGCATGGCCAGGTGGTAGGCCACGTTGCCGCCGCGGCTGCCGCCGAGGGCCGTGACGCGCGAGCTGTCGGCCGTGGGCTCGTTGGCCAGCACGGCCGAGAGCAGGGCGATGGTGTCGTCGCAGTCGAAGTCGAAGGGGCTGGGATCGCCGTCGCTCCAGCGCGTGGGCAGGATACCGTAGCCGTTGAGCATCTCGCCCCGGTAGACGGGCGCGACCACCAGGAAGCTGTCGGCCACGCAGCCCGCGGGATAGTCCTCGTCGAAGGTGAGCACCTGGTCCAGGTCCAGGCCGTCGAAGCCGCCGTGGAGCATCACCAGCACGGGGAACTTGCCGCCGGGCTGGTGGTGGCGCGGGTAGCGGATGACGCCGTAGTGGGTCAGGCCGCCGAGCTCGTGGCTCACCTCCGCCAGGTCGAAGCCGCCGCCGGCGGCGGTGCGCTCCACCGTGTACTGGCTCGGCGTGACGTCGCGCGACGCCCAGTCGGCGGTGACGGCGTCGAGCTCCGCCTGGGTCGGCGTGGCGAAGAGGGCCGTCAGATCGGTCTGGGCGGTTGCCGCCGAGGAAGCCAGGCACAGGGTCACCAAAACGCATAAAAGCCTGGCGCTGACCGCGTTAGCGGTCCGTCGTTGCATCAATCCATCTCCTCGGGCGGAGTAGCTGCATATCAGGGGTCAAAAGTCTTGTGAAAAGGTAGGAAAATGAATGGGGATTCGCCAGTGGTACATGGCCCCGGGCTGAATGGCCGCCATCACCCAGGAAGCGGTCGTCGCCCGCTATGTCCTGTTGTACCATCTAGTTCATGCTGAAGCAGGATCCTCCGCTGAATCGCGCCGTACTCATGTCCACCCACAACTCCTACGCGGGCGGCCCGCGCCGCTCCGTGCGCGACCAACTCGACGCGGGCGTGCGCTGTCTCGAACTCGACGTCACCCACGACTCGCGGCGCCTGGCCGTCGGCCACGGCTGGACCGGCTACCAGGTCAGCCGCATCGGCGACAACCCCATCACCAACCGCCTGCGCGACTGGCTGGCCCTGGTCGGCCGCTGGGCCGACGAGCCCGCCCACGCGGGGCACGAACCGCTGATCTTCGTCCTGGACATCAAGCACAAGCTGGCCTCGCGCGGGGACTTCGTGAGTGTCTCGGTCCTGGGTCGCACGTGCCGCGACGTCTTCGGGGACCGGATCGTCGCTCCCGATACGATCGGTCCCGCCTGGCCGCGGGCCGGCGAACTGCGCGACAAGGTGCTGCTCGTCCTGTCCGGCGAGCGCAAGTCGCGACAGCGCTGCCTGCGCGACGCGGGACGCGAGCCGGCGGTGGCCGTCAACGGGGTCGGCGGCGTAGTGGAGGTGCACCGCTCCCACAACGGCGCCGCGCTGTGGTACTGGGCGGGCGTGCTGCGCGACGGGCGGCCTCGCTGGACGTGGCACGACCGATACGGGCGCGGCATCACGCCGGCGGTGGCCCTGAACGAGCAGGGGATCGTGGTGGCGGTGTCGCGCGCGGTGGGATCGGACAACGTCTGGTACCGGTTGGGGCGGCTCGGACCGCACGGTCGGATCAAGTGGGGCCGCGCCCGCTCCCTGGCGCGCGGCCGGGCCCCGGCGGTGCGTTTCACCTCGCCCGGGGGCCGCTCGGTCGCAGTGAGTTACGAAACGCCCGGGGGCGAACGCCTCGAGCGCCGGGGCGGGCTGAAGGTCGCCGAGGACCGGATCGGCTGGCGGCACGCCGTCGCGAGTCCCGCGACCGATCCCACGGCGCACGCCGTACTGCCCGGCGGCGGCGAGCTACGCGTCCGTTCGCTCCGCGGGCTGTTGCAGTGGTCGCGCGACGGCGGCGACTGGCGCGACCTGACCTACGCCCCGCTGTACTTCGTCGAGCGGCAGCCGGGCGACGACGCCTGGATGGCCG
>JACKQG010007538.1_pt1 | contig 10905 bp, 8 predicted proteins | sample 8237621 | NCBI WGS metagenome assembly JACKQG01 (sample SAMN15677084, study PRJNA649215) | marine metagenome | biome: marine; feature: Black Sea; material: saline water; isolation source: suspended particulate matter (SPM) from the Black Sea western gyre | collected 2013-06-09/2013-06-10 | depth... | reverse complement strand
GCTATTGACATCTGGCATATCTTTCCTCCAACGCCCTTTAGCGTTGGGTTTGTTAATGAAGAAGTCAGAAATGATTTTAATGAGGGTTTGAAGCAGTTGCGTAAAACCGGGCGGTATGATGAAATATGGAAGAAATATATTGCAAATTAAGGATTAAATGGTTCGCGGCTACAATTAAAGGATTAGATTATAAGATTGAGGGGTATGGTCATGCGTAATTGGAGCATAGTAACAAGGATAGTGGCATCTGCCTGCGGTATCGTGTGCACCCTGGTGTTGTTGGGCGGGTTTGTTTTGATCAAGTTCGAAATAAGAATGATTGATAGCTTTACCAAAGAAATCTTATCAGGGATACACAACTTTATTGATGACAGAGCTGAAGAAGAAAAAAAATCACTCAGGGAAGATGTAAAGTTTAACGCCGAAATCCTCAGTGGAATCGGGGCCACGTATCTATACAACCTTGATCAAGACGGTTTGAAGAATTCCCTACGCCCTTATATGAATTATCCTGAAATAGTGGCTATAAATGTACTGGACGATAAAGGCACGTCTTTTGCCGCTGCCTGGAGAAATGCCGGCATTAAAACAGGAGATGCACTGCCTAAAGATCTGAAACTTAATGATAGCCTGTCGGTTTCTGTAGATTGCATGCAAGATGCAAAGAAAATCGGCAATTTTCAGGTTTACTATATTGACACCTTATTAAAGAAAAAGATCAGAAGCCTGAAAAAAGAGGCTTCCGACAAATCAGAGATCTTTGAAAACGCTGCTCGATCTGAGCTTAATCGTGCTATAGCAAGCCAGACTATCGGAGTCTTTGTAATACTTCTGGCCTTGGTTGTATCTCTGATATTCTTATTGAGGGCATTGGTCCTTAAACCTTTGAATGATGTTTCTCAAATTGCCCTTAAATTGTCTGATTTTGACCTTACTGTGGGCATTGACGCCACGAGGAAAGACGAAATCGGGACCCTGCTAAAGGCAATAGATGGTATGGCCACATCTTTTCGGAAGGTTGTTGGGCAGGTGCAGCGATCCGGTATCCAGGTTACATCTTCTTCAACCGAATTGGCTGCCACTGCCAAAGAGCAGGAGGCTACCGTGGCAAACCAGGTGGAATCTACCAACAGGGTTGTGAAGGCAGTGGAGCAGATATCCGAAGTTGCAACAGAATTGGTGGATACGATGGAGCAGGTGGCATTAAAGTCTCAGGAGACTGCGGGTTTTGCGAGTAAAGGACAAACAGACCTGGCGCGTATGGAGGAGGCCATGGGAAGCATGGAAGCCGCTTCCAAATCCATATCCGGCAGGTTGGAGGCTATCAACGAAAAAGCGGAAAATATCACGAATGTGGTAACAACCATTACAAAGGTTGCGGACCAGACCAACCTGCTTTCACTGAACGCTGCCATTGAAGCTGAGAAGGCGGGAGAGTACGGCAGAGGGTTCAATGTAGTGGCTCGGGAGATACGGAGGTTAGCGGACCAGACTGCCGTGGCTACTTTGGATATTGACCAGATGGTCCAGGAGATGCAATCTGCGGTTTCTGCCGGAGTTATGGAAATGGACAAATTCATTGCAGAAGTAAATCGCAGCGCAGAAGACGTGGGGAGGATAAGTGTTCAGCTTGCCCGGATCATTGAGCAGGTTCAAGCACTGTCTCCGAGCTTTGAGAACGTTAATGTGTCCATGGGACAGCAGTCGGAAAATGCCCAGAAAATAAATCTGTCTATGGCGAATTTAAGTGAGGAGATGCAGCAGACAATGGATTCCCTGCGGGAAACCTATGGCGCTATTGAACAGTTGAATGAGGCCGCAAGAGGTCTGCAGGATGAGGTGTCACGCTTCAAGGTAGAGTAACGGGATCGACAATCATCAATCAACAATCATCAATCCTAAGGGGGGCTCGGGAGATGCTGGTACTGCTCTTTTATTTGGGCGACGTTATGTATACCATGAAATGTGAAAAGGTAAGGGAAGTCGCTCCGTTGGTTAAGTTAAAGGACATGCCCCATACCCCGGATTATTTTGCGGGGCTTTTCAATTACCGGGGCGTTATTGTCCCTGTAATCGACCTACGTATCATGATTCAGGGACGACCGTGTGAGATGCGGCTGAGCACACGGATTATCCTTGTGGACTATGTTAGAGAAGACAATACGCCTTATATCCTCGGGTTTATGGCGGAACGGGTGACCGAGGCAGTAAAAAAATCTGAAGACGCATTTGTATCACCCGGACTGAGCATGCAGGAAGCTCCCTATCTTGGGGGTTTTGTCATGGAGAACAAGGAGATGATTCAATATATCGATCTGGATCTCCTGCAGAGCAGCTTCAAATTTCTTCCCATGCTCGAAGGTGGCAATGATGTCCCTGACAATGATTGAATCTTTGCTCGAGAAAGAGATTGGGGTATCTGCGGACGCTATCGGCTCTGGAGTCATAGCCAAGGCAGTGCGTCTTCGCGTCGCTGCATGCGGGTCGGCCGATATCAAGACCTATCTGAACCATATAAAGAGGTCCCAGGAGGAACAGGGAAACCTGATAGAGGCTGTAGTTGTTCCGGAGACATGGTTTTTCCGAAACAAGAACTCATTTGCTTTTCTCGCCAATTACATTACAGAAGAATGGCTGCCAGAACATAAGGGAGACCTCCTGCGCGTGTTGAGTGTTCCATGCTCCATGGGAGAAGAGCCTTACTCCATTGCAATGGCCCTCATGGATGCGGGGATTGGAGGCGATCGCTTTCATGTGGATGGTGTGGATATAAGTGATGCGGCCCTGGACAAGGCTGAATCAGGGGTTTATAGCCAAGGGTCTTTCCGGGGCGATGATCTGTCCTTTAGAAAGCGCTATTTTGAACCAAAAGGCGATGCTTATCAGCTTAGCGCTGACGTCAGAAAGAAGACCCGGTTTATTAAGGGAAATGTGTTGGACCGTCGCCTCTTTACGGGTCAGGAGCCCTATGACATTATCTTCTGCCGCAATCTTCTGATCTACATGAGCTCAGAAGCAAAGAGGCGTGTTTTTGAAATACTGGACCGGTTGTTAGCCACGACCGGGATCCTGTTCTTGGGCCATGCGGAACGGCAGGCGGCGATTGAATGGGGGTTCGCTGGTATTCCTGAATTTGGTGTTTTTGCCTGCAGGAAAGAACGACGCAAAAGGGAAAATGGTCTCAAACCGGTTCTTCAAGTTCACCCTCATCCCTTTCAGAGACAATCTGAAAAAGCCGGCAAAAAGCCCCATGTAGCGCCCCGTTTGCACCCTTCAGTTACCATTGACGAAGTGTTTGAACCCGAGATTTCGAGTGAACAGCCAGAAAGCAATGAACCGTATGAAGCTCAGAAGGATCTGTTTAATGAAGCCCAGAGCCTGGCGGATCAGGGGTCTCTTCTTTCGGCACTGGAACTTTGCGAAACTTTTTTGGGACAGAATCCTGCCCATGTGCAGGCCCATTTTCTGATGGGTCTTATACTTGAAGCTCTGGACAATGAGGAAAGGGCCGAAGAATTTTTTAACAAAGCTATTTACCTGGACCCTGATCATTACGAGTCCCTGAATCATCTTTCCTTTGTTGTCGAGCATCGCGGTGACAGGGAGAAAGCCGCTCATCTGCGAAGGAGGGCGCGGCGGGTTTCTCAGAAGGATAAAATTTCTAACCCGGATAAACTGGTCAAAGTGCAACGGAAATCCCGTCTTCAGTGAAACTGATGCGGGGAACCAAAAAGGTCTCACGTACAAGACGCAAAGTAACAATGACCTGTTTTCGTCATTCCCGCGAACGCGGGAATCCAGGGAAATCAACCCTGCCTCGGCGGGACTGGACTCTCGCGTTCGCGGGAGTGACGGCCTTAGGCCAAAAGTAAATAATCTAGAAGGCTCCAAAAGGATTGATTATGCAGAAGGAAGAAAGCTGTTGGAAGTTAATAGGGGTATGGGGGCAAGAAGAACCCCGTTGCCCCAGGCTTAAAGAAGTTATCCATTGCCGCAATTGTGAAGTGTTTACCCAGGCGGGCAGAAATCTCCTGGAACGTGATCTCCCGGTGGAATACAAGAATGAGTGGGGCCAGGTCTTATTAGAAAAAAAAGGTGAGGATCCCATAGGTACATTCCCTGTGGTTACATTTCGGGTCGAAGGGGAATGGCTGGCTCTTGCGGCACGGTTTTTTTCAGAGATCATAGACAGGGTCAGTATACACACCCTGCCGCACCGGAAAAAGGAGGTGTTGAAGGGTGTGGTAAATGTTCATGGAGAAATACAGATATGTGTTTCTTTGGAACATCTGATCGGTTTGGAAGAGCATGACAAGGATAAGGAAAAGGAACAGAAACTCAATGACCGGATGATGGTGGTGAACAAAGATGGGGATGTCTGGGTTTTCCCTGTGAAGGAGATCCATGGGATTCATCATGTCCATCCCGATCTATTCCAGAATGTTCCTGTGACCGTTTTCAAATCCAAATCTACATTTACTAAGGAAATCTTTAAATGGGAAGATAAACACGTGGCCTTATTAGATGACGAACTCCTGTTCTACAGCCTTAAGAGGAGCATACAGTGACAGAAGTAAACGGGCAGGACAAGGGCGATTTTCCCATGATGGACCTTTTCAGGTCAGATGTGGAAAGCCATTCTGCCACAATAACCGATGGTTTGTTGGCGCTTGAGACCACCCCGGGAGCCTTGGACAGGATCGAGTCCATGATGCGGGCCGCACATTCCATATGGGGGGCTGCGCAGATCGTTGAACTGGCTGCGGCTGTAAAAACGGCCCGAACAATGGAGGAGTGTCTTGCCGCAGCCAATAAAGGTGAGATGTCCTTAGGCGAAAATCAGATCGCTATTCTCCTTAAAGGTGTTGATATGCTCAACCGCATGGCTGAGGCTGGCTGCAGGGGTGAATCAGAATGGATACCTGATCATCAGGAAGAGATCGACAGCCTGATCGGGGATATGATTGTCTCACGGGAGGGGCCGCCCGATGCGGACGGGGGTGTCTTCCCGGACAAATCCCGAAGAGAGGTTCAAGCCAGTTCCCCCGCGGTGGAGCCATCACCATCCCCAAATGTTATACCAGAGAAAGCCGAGGATACAAATCTTGAGGAAGCAGCGTTGATGTCCGATCCTGCCATGCTGGACCTCTTTCGCACTGAAACGCAAAACAATGTCGCCATATTAAACGACGGGCTTCTGGCTTTAGGAAACAATCCTGATGCCCCGGACCAGCTTGAAGCTTTGATGAGGGCTGCCCACTCAATAAGGGGTGCAGCACGGATGATGAGTCTTGATGACGCCTCTAATGTGGCATATGAAATGGAGAACTGTTTTGCAGCGTCCCAGGAGGGCAAAATATCCCTGGCTGCTGATCAGATCGACATCCTTCTCAGGGGTGTTGATATGCTCAATCAGATTGCTGAGGCAGCAGGGGAGGGGGCGGCAGACTGGTTTCACGGGCACCGGAAAGATATAGAACAGGTGGTTAAGGCCATAAACGGGATTCTCTCACCGGAAATGTCGATCCCACAGGAGATCCCTTCTGTCCCTCTTTCTTCAGCCGGGCCGGTTTCAGGAGAAGAGAGTAAGACAGGAACCGAGGGCGCTGCCGTAATTTCCGATCCCACCATGTTAAATCTTTTCCAGACGGAAGTGGAAACCTATGTGGCCGTATTAAATGACGGTCTGTTGGCCTTGGAAAACGATCCGGGAGCAACAGATCAACTCGAAGCCCTCATGAGAGCAGCACACTCCATAAAGGGCGGGGCCAGGGTAGTGGGCCTGGATGTTGCTGTCAGAGTGGCCCATGTCATGGAGGACTGCTTTGTGGCAGCGCAAAAGGGGGAGGTGTCCTTAGGTTCTGATCAGATCGACATCCTACTCCAGATTGTAGACCTCCTGACCCAGCTTTCTCAATCTCTCGGTGAGGGCGGTATGGATTGGGTAAGTGAACACCGTCATGAGATTGACCGTCTGGTTGGTGCCATTTTAGCGATCATCGACGGAGAGACAGCTATTGAGGTTTCTCCAATGGAAGTGACGCCTGCCGTGAAACCGGCTCCGACAACCGAATTATCGACAGAGCCAGTGCAAACTCCCGTGGATAATGCCGTGGGACTACCGATCCCCCAGGAAGCAGGCGAAACGTTGCCCAAGCAGGGTCTGACGGAAATGGACAGGACTGTGCGGGTAACAGCAGCGAAAATTGAGCGCCTGATGGGCCAGGCCGGAGAAGTAGTTGTAAGCGCACGGGGTCTTCCGGCTTTTTCAGAAGCCCTCCTGGAGCTTAAGCGGAATCATTTTGAACTGCTCAATATCTTAGAGGGTTTACAGGAAATCTTAGTTCAAAGAAGGTCTGACCCCCAAGCCTCAGATCTTTTGCTCCAGGCCAGAAATAAAACCAAGGCAATAGGTCTGAATCTGGCTGAGAGGTTGAACCAGTTCGATATATTTAACAGTACCTCCGTTGCCCTTTCTGATCGCCTTTACCATGAAGTCATTTCCGTAAGGATGCGCCCTTTTTCTGACGGGGTTCAGGCCTTTCCGAGAATGGTGCGTGATCTCGCCCGTGAATTAGGAAAAAAAGTCCGCTTTGAAATCATGGGAAAAGGTACGGAGGTGGATCGCGACATCTTGGAGAAACTGGATGCTCCCCTTAATCACCTTCTGCGCAACGCCATAGATCATGGCATCGAACTTCCAGAAGATCGTCTAACTGCGGGGAAGCCTGAAACCGGCAACCTGCGTTTAGGGGCTGCCCACCGATCGGGCATGCTTATGATAACGATTTCAGACGATGGTCAGGGCATCAACCTGGACAAATTGAGAGAAAAGATAGCGTATAAAGGTCTTGCCAGCACTGATATGGTCAATAAAATGACCGATCCGGAACTTATGGATTTCCTGTTCCTTCCTGGATTTTCCACGGCAAAAAATGTCACCGAGATTTCAGGACGTGGCGTGGGTCTCGATGTGGTCCGCAATATGGTTCATGAGGTGGGCGGAGTTGTCCGCGCGGTATCCAAACCGGGAGAGGGGTTAACCTTTCATATGGAGTTACCTCTGACGCTCTCTGTGGTTCGGACCTTTCTGGTGGAGATCGCAGGAGAACCCTATGCCTTTCCTCTCGCCAGAATTGAAAGATGCCTCGAACTCTCAAGATCAGAAATTGATACTGTGGAAGACCGTCAGTACTTCAGGTTTGACGACAACAATATTGCGCTGGTAGATATTCACCACGTATTGGAGTTAAAAGCCCCACCCCAGCAGCAGGAGGAGCTGTTCGTAGTGGTAGTGAGTGACCGGTTGAATTTCTACGGTCTATCGGTGGATAGTTTCCTGGGAGAATACGACCTTGTGGTAAGACCACTGGACCCACGATTGGGAAAGGTCGCTGACATTAGCTCGGTAGCCGTGATGCTGGACGGTGCCCCTGTGCTTATTTTTGATGTGGAGGACCTGGTGCGCTCCATAGACAACCTCCTTTCGGGCCGCAGACTCCGAAAACTGAGCAGCGTGACCGATAAGAAAGAAGTAAAGGAGAAGAAACGTATTCTCATTGTGGATGATTCATTTACCGTCCGGGAGATGGAACGTAAATTACTTGAAAGCAAGGGATATGAAGTAGCGACAGCCGTTGACGGGGTGGATGGTTGGAATGCGGTGCGTTCCGATCGTTATGATATGGTAGTGTCTGATGTTGATATGCCGAGGATGAATGGAATCAAATTCGTAACGCAAATCAAGCAGCATCCTGAACTAAAATCCTTACCTGTTATCATTGTATCCTATAAAGATAAAGAGGAGGATCGACTCCTGGGTCTGGAAGCAGGAGCCAACTACTACTTGACTAAGAGCAGCTTTGAAGATGACTCGCTCATAAATGCGGCCGTTGACCTCATAGGGGAGGCGTGATCGTGCGCATTGCAATTGTCAATGATATGGTTCTGATTGTGGAATCTCTGCGCGAAATCGTACTGAGCGTTGTGGATCATGAAATTGCCTGGGTGGCGCGTAATGGTGCAGAAGCCGTAGAAAAATGCGCGGCCGATACTCCCGATCTGATTCTAATGGATCTTATCATGCCTGTGATGGATGGTGTAGAGGCCACGCGTCAGATAATGAACAGGTCTCCATGTCCGATTCTTGTTGTGACTGCCACAATGGATGGGAATACGGCAAAGGTCTTTGAAGCCATGGGCTTTGGGGCCTTGGATGCCACAAATATTCCTGTTCTGGGAAATGGCCCGGCGTCTGAACAGGAGGTAGGCGCCTTATTAAAAAAGATTGAAATGATCGGAAAGCTGAACAGGCAATCCTCCCTGTCCCCCCTGCAGAGAGCCTGCAGACCGGCTTTGAGAAATAGTGTTCCGCCCCTGATCGTCATAGGTTCTTCCACAGGTGGCCCCAAGGCCCTGGCAGAAGTGCTCTCCTGTCTGCCTAAAGAACTCGGGGCAGGGATCGTCATTGCCCAGCACGTAGATTGCGAATTTTCCGGTGATTTAGCTGACTGGCTGAATGCACAAACCGATCTCACGGTACGTCTGGTATCTGAGGGTCGCCGGCCCGCATCTGGAAATGTTTTTTTGGCGGGTAGTAACGATCACCTGATTTTTTCCCCGGATCTCACCCTTGTATACACCACGGAACCGGTTAATATCCCCTTTCGACCCTCGGTGGACGTATTTTTTAAGAGTGTTGCCAGGCTCTGGCCTTCAAAGGGAGTTGGTGTTTTGCTTACCGGTATGGGCCGGGACGGGGCAGAAGGCCTTTCAGCATTGCGACAGGCCGGATGGTACACCATTGCCCAGGATGAGGCGACCAGTGTGATTTATGGTATGCCAAAGGCGGCTAAAGAATTGGGGGCTGCGGACGATATTCTGCCCATTGGTGAGGTGGCTCCGGCACTTTTGCGATTTCTCAATAAAGGGAAGACAGAGATGAAGGTTTTGAGCTGGGAGTGGTGAAGTAAGATTGATGATTGATGCCCCAGTGGAATTTCCCAGGGGGAACCCTATTCCACGGGGTAAAATTGTAGACTGTCGATTGAAAAACCCTTAACCCGCAATCCCGCTTTCAGCGGGACAACTTGGGGCATACAAATGACAAATGATAAACAACCGGCCTCCTTGACACATCACCGAATTACTGTTTTGCTTGTTGATGACCAGGCCATGATCGGTGAGGCTGTGCGACGTATGCTGGCCCCGGAGCAAGATATCGATTTCCACTTCTGCCAGGACCCTACCAAGGCAATCAAACTGGCAAGCAGGATCCAGCCTACAGTTATTCTTCAGGACCTCGTTATGCCCGAGATAGATGGTTTGACCTTGGTCCGATATTTTCGCGCCAATCAGGCCACCCGCAACGTGCCATTGATCGTTCTTTCCAGTAAAGAAGAGGCTCTTACCAAGGCAGAGGCCTTTGCCTTAGGCGCCAACGACTATTTGGTCAAACTGCCTGACCGGCTGGAAATCATAGCACGCGTACGCTATCATTCAAAGGGTTATATCAACCTTCTTCAAAGGGATGAAGCGCAGACTAAACTGGAAAAGGCAAATAAGGTCATTCGCCAGACCTTTGGCCAGTATCTCTCAGATGACATTGTGGATTCAATTCTTGAAACACCTGAAGGGGCGGTGCTTGGCGGGGAGAAGCGGTTTGTAACGATCATGATGACAGACCTTCGCGGCTTTACGGCTATCGGCGAGCGACTCCCGGCCGAGGATGTGGTAAGTATTATCAATATTTATCTCGAGACCATGACCGAGATCATACTGAAACATCAGGGTACTATAGATGAATTTATAGGGGACGCCATATTTGTCATCTTTGGGGCCCCGGTCCTGCGAGATAACGATGCAAAGAGGGCAGTGGCGTGCGCCGTTGAGATGCAATTAGCCATGGAAGAGGTCAACAGACGGTGCAGGGAGAACGAGTATCCGGAAGTGCATCAGGGTATCGGCATCAATTCGGGCCAGCTGGTTGTGGGCAATATCGGATCAAAGAAGAGGATGAAGTATGGTGTAGTCGGTCGCAACGTGAATCTCACAGCTCGGATTGAATCGTATACCGTTGGCGGTCAGATCTTTATTTCGGAAAACACCCTGGAAGAATGTGGTCAGCATCTTTTGAGAATTGACGACCAGATGGAAGTTATGCCAAAAGGAGTTAAGAAACCGATTTCCATTTACGAAGTTGGAGGGATCAGAGGCGAATTCAATCTGTTCCTTCCGGAAAAGGTTGAGGTGGAACTGCCGGAGTTGGAGCTCCCTTTTTCTATCCTTTTTACAATCCTGGAAGGAAAACACGCAAGCGATGAGACGCATAAAGGGACTGTGGTCAAGATGCTCGACAACGTAGCGGAGATTCGGGCCGGTATTACCGCCGACAAGCTGACAAATCTCAAGATCTCTGTTTCCGACTATGATGGAAAAGAGATAACGACGGATCTGTATGCTAAAGTTACAAAGACAGTTTCGGACAATCCTGCAGTTTTCAGAGTCAATTTTACTTCTATTCCACCCGAGGCCGAGGGTTTTCTGAGGGGCGTTATAGCGTAGTTCCAGTTTACCCGGAATCCGGGTAAACTGGAAAAGTGCCTGAAGTGCCTAAAGTGAGCTAAAGTGCCTAAAAATGAGTCTTTTCAAGGGTAAATGTTCATGAGTGTTCAGGATCGTGAATCACCTGAAGTCCCTTCAGATTTTACAGAACATGCCATAAAAATATTGCTTGTTGATGACCAGGCGATTGTGGCTGAGGCCGTCCGCAGGATGTTGGCTCAGGAACCGGATATCGAATTCCACTACTGTCAGGACCCCGCCAAAGCGATTCCGACGGCATGTGAAATCCGTCCCACGGTTATTTTGTTAGATCTGATTATGCCGGATATTGATGGCCTCACC